>PPYE01597375.1_pt1 | contig 40308 bp, 55 predicted proteins | sample 1559881 | NCBI WGS metagenome assembly PPYE01 (sample SAMN08240022, study PRJNA423297) | Human gut metagenome, whole genome shotgun sequencing project. | reverse complement strand
GGACTCTACGGGAAGGGGGTATTGAAGATGCTGGATAAGTTCAAGAGCCTCAAGGGCTCCACTAAGGCGCTCATCATTGTTTGTGGCGTCATGGCCGTGGTGGCTATCGGCCTCATTATTGCCGTGCTGGCCACAGGTGGCTTCTCCAATCCAGTCGGTTAAGCAAGGAGGGCACACATGAACAATAAACAGTCAGATAAGGAGAAGGAAATCTCCACTCTGAAGCGGATCCGTTTTCACCTTGGAGTCTGTTCCGCTTTATGTCTTGTGCCTGTGGCACTTTGCCTGGTCGCTCTGCTGCTCGAGGCGGGCATCATCTGAGTGGCACGCAAAATTTATTAAACGAAAAGAGGTAATATCTCATGGGAGACGATCTCAGCACTGGCGCCAAGATTGGCATTGGCCTGGTTATCCTTTGCTTCCTCATCGCCATCGTTCTGTCGCTGCTGATGGTGGTCAAGAACATCACCAACAGCGGTGCCAACCAGCTTGAGTCCGGCCTCGGCCAGATGATGGCTACCACCTACGACGATTACGACCAGAAGATCGTGACCGGCACCAAGGTCACTTCCGCCATCAAGCTGTTCTCCGGCGAGCCCATCGGCATCGTTGTTGTTACTGGGCTGTGCCAGGATGCCGGCACTAACGGCGGCTACTGCTACGGTGCGCTGCTTGAGGGGTACCAGCAGGAAGGTCAGAATGGCAACTACTCTTACAAGAGTAGTACCGCACTCACTCGTAACACGGGAGACACGTTCTTTACTGCGTCGCCAGTTACCCCGGTTACGTACAATCTGAACACCAAGCCGATGACTGTAAGTGGGAGTGCGCAGTATGTCCGGGACAACGGCAAGTACCTGGCTGAGCTCATCAAGGACAGTACTGGCACCATCATCGGTATCAGCTTCACCCAGCAGGCCACCTAATGCGCTCTGCAGGGTCCTCTAGTTCTGAGGGCCCTGTAGATTTGAAACACCGGTTGCACATCACGATATGACAACTATGTGTTTTGAATCTACTGAAAGAGGGTGATTACATGCAGGAATGGACTGACGGTGTAAAACTTGCCGTAGACGTCCTGGTGGCGTGCATTATCGTGGTGGCACTGATTGTATGTACGCAGCTATCAAGAACGATCATGCTGACTATGGATAAGGAGCGTGCAGCTTCTGCGGATGTTCTGGAGTACAGGGTTGCCCGTATGTACGACAATGAGGAGTGCTACCCGCAGGATATTGTCTCTCTGGTTCTTGAGTACCAGGGCTCCCCAGCAGTCAATGTGACCACTCGTGGTGGAAGCACAATGTCTTGGAGCTCTTCTTCCTACCATACTGAGCTGACTTCCGCCAGCATCAGCGCTGTGCTCAATCAGGCCTCTACTTATCTTTGCACTCTCACGTACGATGCTAATGGCTCCCTATCGAGCTACAACTTCAGGGAGGTGTAACGGATGGGAGAAGATCTAAGCACTGCGTATAAGATTGCGGCCGGTGCATGTATCATGGCCTTTATCCTAAGCATTGGTTTGAGTCTCATGATGATTGGCCGGAATTTCTGGAACAAAACTGCCGACCAGGTCACTACGTCAGTAACCTCTATGCAGGATACGGACGCATTCTTTCTAGCCTCCTATGAGAAGCCGGTTCCGGTTGCAGACATTTGGAAGATGGTCATGCGCATCAACTATGGTGCCAGTAGTACGGACGCCAATGGTAATATCAGCAAGTTCTCCATCAAGGAGCGCAACCCGTCTAATCCGAATGACTGGATGCTCATTTCCACCTCAGTAGACGACCTGGACGACTACATGGCGAGAAAGGCCTACATGTCCTGGGAAGTCGATGAGGTGACCGGGCTCTACACGATGGAGGTGTCCTTGGCCGAATGAAAGAGGTTAGTGATGGGTTTGACATTCTGGTCGCTGTAGTTGCGCTTCTCTTTATTCTCACAGTCGGCATATGGTCTATCGCCTCTGTGCGGAGCAACATGGATGTCCAAGTTGATGAGAAGATGGTAGCCCACAATACGTTTGGCCAGGAAATCGTGCGTCCGGTGCAGACCGCCAAGGATGCGCTTATGTCGCTGGTGGTGAATGACGCCTATGTACCAGACCCAGTAACGGTTGTCTTCCAGTATGGGCGTGAGACATACACGGTGGCCTTCGATAACGCCTATTTTAAGGACAAGGAGGAGTCCATCAACAAAGCCTGGGATTCCTTCTTTAAGGACAAGATGGATCTCAAGGTAGAGTCAGTAACACTAGACCCCTCTGGAACCAGGTGGGTTGTAAAACTGATTCCATAAGGAGGGAGATTAGTGTACGGCTTTATAAACAAAATCCTTGGAGTCGTTTTGTGCTTCATTATGATTGTTCTCATGTTGGCCAACGTAATGGTGTCGGACCAGCTTCAGGCCAGACGCTCTATCGTGGCTGAAGTAACGAACTTCGTAGACGAAGTAACGGACACGGCGGTGTTGGATGAGAAACACGTGGCTGACTTATATCTGGCCTGCTCTGCATATGGGCCTCTTGTAGATGTACAGATCCTCAGGTATGCTAAGGTCGTTAACCCAGACCCAAAGAGTCCGGGCGACACCTATATGACATATGTTGGGTCTGATGACATCTACCATTGGAACCAAGGTGACCTGCTAAAAGTGAAGGTTACAGAGGTGGGTCCTACTGGGCTGGCGAGTTTCCTCTATAGCGTCTTTGGTCTAAACATGGCTCCAGTTGACTTCACGCTGGCTGGGAGGATTCGGTCATGAATAGAGGGTTTGGGTTTATCCTATCTGTACCCATACTCTTCATTGCAATCCTCCTAATGCTTCTTGTGCATAATGTGCAGCAGGAACAGATGCAGCTTGAGGAGTATGTCCTGAAGTTTGCCATCGACTACTCCACGGATGCGGCTGTGGAGGAAATGTTGAGTATGTCGCACCTCGGGCAGGACTACGCAGATCAGGGGCGTACAAATGCTGACCCCGAGGTGGCGCTTACAACCTTTATCAATCTCATGTGCGTGAACTACGACCTCCCGCTCACGGAGAAGTCGAAGATGCAGATTGAGAGTGGGTACATATCTGTGTTCTGTGTTGCAGCCTACAACGGGTACTATATGTACACGCCGACTGAGGATTCTGAGGGTGGCTGGTATCTCCAGGGGTCACAGAAGATTCCTTATGCCTATGAAGTTGGGGATAAATACTATGCCCTTAACACGGGCGGTGACAGTGTCCATCTGCTGCAAGACGGGCATCTGACAAAGGAGACAATACAGAGTCAGGGTATCAGCAAAGATGAGATTTATCGTCAGATTAACTCAATCGTAAGTGATGCCCTTATGTATCAGTTTCAGGAGACCACCGGCAGGAGCGGTGAGTTTATCTACATCCCCAGTGACTTGACTACTTTTAAGCAGGTCAATCCGATTACAGGCCCTACCGTCATATCCTTTATTGACGGGTGGGACTTTAAGTCTGGTCATGCGATATCCGCATTCTCTGTTGGCGGTGCGCAGCTGGAGACCGCTAGAATGGTTGCCGGCTATGAGGGCATTAACAGCGACGGAACTACGACGAAGTTGTATGCGTATGCCGATCTTCTACCTGAAGGGACACATATCATTGATATGTTTACTTCAGTTGAAGAAGCTGCGAGAAACGGCTACTATTACGACCCAGTATACATGGGATAAGGAAAGAGGGTAGGGTGCTATCGGTCAGCCCCTACCCTCTTCGTTACTTGTATGTTAATCCATATTTCTTATCTATGTCGGAATTCTCTACATCTACCATGCCGGTTAATGCGTTGAATGCTAGTGCCAGTGCAATATCTGGGTCAGCAATGAGTTTACGGCTAAAGGAGTAGGCATTTATGTAACCGTCTCCTAGGCGTAGTGTGTTAATTGATGCTAGCCTCCATGCGTCATAAGAGACTCCACGGAGCACCTCTTCCCCCATCACTGATAGTTTCTCCTTAATGTAGTTTTGTGCGGTGGTTGTAGAGGAGATGGGAAGTGGGTCTGCATAGCACCTTGGCGTGCATCTAAACCACCATGCATCAACGAATTCGGCTCCATAAATTGACTTCTGGTGTTCGAGTAGCACGCCAGCCTGCAGTATGTCTTTTGAGAGCTCCCACCATCTGCTAAAGGCATTCCTATCTACTAAGGTTGATTTATCAGTCTGCTGGATTTCAATGTACTTTGGCATAGCAGCACTGAGTCGCTCGACATCGCTACGATTCCAGGTGGGAGAAACTCTGTTCAGTGTCGGTGTGATCGGAACATGTACAGTGGTCGAACTTAGTTCTGCATCTAGGTATATGGTCTTATCATCTTTAAATGCATGCCGAAGATTTAGGCATGTAGCTTTTAACACGATGCCTCAGAGCTCCTTTCCATAAGTAAGTCCGTATTCTAGGTCTATGTCATCTGGGATGTTGTCTATGCAATTCAGCTCGTTATATGCCAGTGCTGCAGCCACGTGGGGTTCGGTGAGGAATTCAAAGTCCTTAGCATACAGGTTAGCATATGTAAAGCCGGTAGCAAGTAAATCGTTCATAGCCTTGGCAATATACTTGTCGACTTCGACAGCGATCTTCTTACTGTCTCCGTATCGCCCTATCTTTTGTGAAAGATAGTCCCTGGCTTGCTTCTCGGTTGTAATTGGCACAGTGTTCCGCACATTCGGTGCTGGTACAGAGAGCATCCTCTTAATCTCTCTGGGCAATATTTGTATCTCTCTGTCGCTTGGATGGTAAAGCACTTTGTCACCTCCCTAGCTGTTATGTGCAGAAGTTTACAGCAGTTAGCGCAAATTGTCAATAAGGTACGGAGAAGTGGTTCACATATATTATTGAAGGAGAATTTGACTTTTGTATTTATTCGGGATATACTGTCAATAAGTACAGTGTTAGGAGGAGAGCTGTGTATAAGTTAATGAGCAAGGACAGGGTAGTAGCTACGTTTGAGCTTATTAGTACTACTTCTCTCCTGGGGACCAGTAGCGTCTCTGTAAGTGATTTGAATATTGTGGATCGAAAACTCTACCTCGCCATTGTGGGCGGCCGCCAATTGGAGGAGTTCCTGAAGAATAGGAAAGCCCCGAAGCATAGAGAGCACATTGCGAAGCTGTTCAGTTACCTGGATATGAACTCACTGGAGAGCTTTCTAAACATATCCTATGGGTTGTCTTTGAACGATGATGTGTGGGTGTGTCCCGAAACACTGGATGTACCCTGGGCGCGTATCAACATGTATGACAACAAGTTTTCGGAGGTTATAGCGCATTATGCATTTTCTGGTGTTGGGTTAGCTGGAATGCGCCTGCAGGCAACGTCGCCAGAGTATACAACGGATGGTGTATTGCCGAAATGCTGGATTCGTGAGAACGATGGGACCGTTTGGCTCCTAAAGGGTAGTACCATTGATTCAGGGTTCCTAAATGCGGGGTTTGAGCCGCAGGCAGAGTTCTATGCAACACAGATCGCGAAGCGTATGAATCTTTACCCGTATGTAGAGTATGACTTGCGCATGGTAAATGGTAAGTTGTGCAGTATATGTCCAATATTTACATCGGAAAGCACAGCTTATATTTCTATGGCGCAAGAGCTTTTGCGTAGAATGATAACGGAGGCAGGATTTGAGCGTGTGCTTGCCGAAAATAAGCTAATTGAGTCGTATAAGGACATTGTGTTCTTTGACTGCGTCATCTGTAATCCAGACAGACATCTTGGAAACTTTGGCTTATTCAAGGACACTGTGGACTATAGTACAGTGGGCTTATCCCCAATTTTCGATAACGGACGAGGCTTAGGCTCAATGTGGGTTAGGGACAATTACGATAAAGACAGTATTGTCGAGTACACAGCCAAAGAAGGACCGAGGCTTTTTGATGGGCGTGGGTATGTGTCGGTGGGGCGCCTTTATCTAAATGAGAGGCGGCGAGCCGCATTGGAGAGATTAAAGGGTTGGACAATTCCAAAGCATTCTCTCTACAATTGGCCTGATTGGAAGTATGAGGCTATGAACGAGCTCCTACAGCATCAGGTACGCCATATACTAAATTAACGTAGTGGGCTGCCCTATCACCTATATTGGGCGGCTGCCTACTATCAAAGCGCGCTGGCTCTTGTCAGCGCGCCATACAGGGGTATGGCCAAGTGGTTAAGGCACCGGCCTTTGACGCCGGTATCGTTGGTTCGAGTCCAACTACCCCCGCCATATATCTATGCGAGACGACACACTCTAGCAGTGTGTCGTTCTTTTTATGCCTGAAGGAGGTCGCCATGTTACCTGAAGTGCTTGGGTATCTGACTGGTATTGCTGCCTACATTCTACTCGGGCCATGGGTAGTTATGTGGGAGCTAATTAAAAAGATTAGGGGTTGTGTTACTACCATTTCGTCAGCCGGCAGAACTTTAACGTTGATGATATGGTGGAGTCGCAAGAATATGCCGGTAACTACTACGGCCTCTCTAAGGCGGAAGCGGATGACTCTAATTTGGTGATACTGGAACCTAAGGGCGCCATGGCTCTCCGCTCCTACTGTGGAGCGCGGGGGTGCTACGTAGTTGGGATCCGGGTGTCCAGGAAAGCTCAAGCAGAGCGTATGGTAATGCGAGGTGATTCTGCTAAGGTGATCAACGAAAGGATTGCTTTCGACGCCGTAGCCTTCCAGAACTTCGAGAGAATCTGCGATACAGTATGTTCCGCAGACACAGTAGAGGAGCTGTGTGCGATTATCAAAGAGTATATCAACGCGCACATGCTAACGCAGTGAGCGTCTACTGGGTATAATCTACATGGTGAAGAGGCAGCCAGCGGTGTGCCAGCTGCCTCCTATTTTCACTTATTCTTTGCTTCAGCTGCCGCAAGGAGCTTCGCCTTCATCTCGTTGGCATCTTTAAATCCAAGAGCTTTTGCTGCCTCATCATCAGTGAGTTTGCCCTCGGTGAGGATCCTGCGCATACCTTTGCTTCTGGTAGGGGGCTTGGGGTTGTCAATGTCGTGAATCTTCTGCTCTAGGGTTTCGATACAGTCTTTGTGGAACTGTATCTTCTTCTCGATTTCAGCTTTGCGCTCTTCTTTACTTCTTACTACTCGTTGTTCAGCCATTTGGGTTACTCCTTTCATATTTGCTGATATCGGGATTATACCACACATACTTAGAAAATAAAAGTGGGGTTAGTACTGTGGGATACGAATTACGTGATTGGCGCCTTTCAAAATATGGTGCCAGCTGGGTTGCCAGGGGCGCTGTTTATAACGATCATAGGTTCTTTAATGGCCAGCGCATTCGTACGTCGGTGGTGACGTCTATTACACCAGGAGATGCCTCCATAGATGTGGCTACCAAGAACTCTACCTACATATGCCCGTATGCCGAGTGCTCTGATAGCACACTGGACTTCGTTAACGATGTAGCGCTTATTGGCACAGCCGATGCTGATGCCATTCGTCAGAACATACAGCGACATGTTTCTGCGAGGCTTGCAAGGGAAGAGGCCGTGGCTTTCTCGGCTATTCCAGTGGACGTGGACTGTCTGGTACTTGTGCTCACAGATTGTAGGGAGCACTATTTTAAACAGTGCTTTAGGAGGCACGGAGGCATGGTATCGCAAATTGAAGGCTCACAGCATCTTGGTATGTTCCAGGATTCAGTGTTGGTCGTGGATCACAATTCAGGGGTTGACCTAAGATACATGCCTATGGGTGGAGGCCTCCTAGACTTCTATTCCGTAAAGGCTGCTGGCGCAAGTGTGTATTCATATAATGATGGTGGCTTGCCGCTGAGGCTGAGGGTGGGCGATAGTACGCATACGTTGATGCCCAAATCTTCACTTATTTTGATTACGGCTGACTGATGCGCGCGTATCAGCAAACTAAATACAAGAAAGATAGAGAGGGTAATTATGAGTAAAAACAAATATGATGCCCTGGGCACTAGAATGAAGGGCTATGAGAGTGTGAGCAGAAACTTTCTCACTAGGCGTGTCCCTGCTATCATCCGTATTGATGGGAAAGCCTTTCACACATTTACCCGTGGGATGGAGAAGCCGTTCGACGAACACCTGATGGAGGCAATGCAGGGTACGATGCAGTTCCTCTGTAAGAACATCCAGGGATGCGTTTTTGGTTACACGCAGTCTGACGAGATCACGCTGGTGCTCACGGATTACGCATCTGTCTCTACTTCTGCGTGGTTTGACTATAATGTCCAGAAGATGTGCAGTCTCGCCGCTTCTATGGCAACACTGGAGTTCAACAGAAGAATCAGGGAGTACCCTGAACTGGCGGAGAAATTCGATCTGGCTATGTTCGACGCCAGGGCCTTCTCCCTTCCGAAGGAGGAGGTGTGCAATTGCCTTATTTGGCGGCAGAAGGACGCCACGCGTAACAGCATTGAGTCGGTTGGGCAGGCTCACTTCTCCCACAAAGAGCTTCAGCGGAAGACATGCAATGAGGTACAGGAGATGCTGTGGTCGCAGAGAGATATCAACTGGAATGACCTCCCTACCGAGTGCAAACCTGGAGTATGCTGCTATCACATCTCCAGGTCCACTACTATGCAGGATCCGAGAAACCCTGAGAACACCATTGAGGTCGAGCGCAGGGTGTGGATCATTGACAAAGAGCCTCCTATCTTCACGCAGGATCGGCTCTATATTGAGAAGTGGCTTTAACAGAAGAAATGCAGAGTTTGCTCTCATATACTTATGAAGGGGATATAGGTAGATGAGAATCAACATTGATGGTGTGTCCCTGTTAGAGGCCAAGGCATCTGTTGCCGGCAATTATAATCACTATATGGATATTACAGAATATGCCTCTAAGCTGTTTGGCACTGGTATCGTAGAGAGGGCGCTCCTCGAAGTGGTCAGTTGTGTGAATGTGGCAGAGGATGGGGCAGCGTACATCACCAAGGTTGCTGGGAAGAATGTCGGTGACGCACTACGGCAAATTCGTAAAGGTGCTTCTTTACTGTATGGTGACCGTGATTTAATCATCAAGTTCACCTCGGGGAAAGTTGTCTGCTTCTGTAGTGCTGAGAGCAGCGCAGTCGGAGAGACCGCGATGCCGGACATTTAACTGGAAACACCGAAGTCTACGGGCTTCGGTGTTTTGTATATCCTAATCAAATATATGAAGGGCGGGTGTATCTGTGCCGGTTTTATCGTATTTCACGCTGCCGTTTGGGCAGCCGATAGATGGCCAAGTACGGGTCGTCCCAGAAGGTAGTGAGCTGCTGTGTGACGTGCTGAGCGCGGTGGACACCGATGGTGCCTATCAACTGTACCAATGTGTAGAGGAAGCTGGGCAGATCTACTGTGTCGTACCTGTCTGTAGAGTGAGTAAGCCGCTGATGCCTGCGCCTCTAAAAGTATACTTAGACACTTCAGCCATAAGCTATCTACAGCAAGATGACTCCGAGGAGAAGACCACTATCACCAGAGTGTTTTGGGAAGCGGCCAAAAGCAAGCAATTTCAAGTTTACTTATCCGACATAACCTTAGAGGAACTTTCAAGGTGTCCTGAGCCAAAACGCAGTACTTTGTTTGACTTTTTGCAGGAAGTACCGTATACTGAGGTTACCTCTTCTAGGTGTGTTGGATTCGATGAGCTTGTGCTAGCAGTCAATAATTTGGGCATCCTACCTAAGCGAAGTATTGCTGATATCTCTCACATTGCTACGGCTATATGCATGGAGTGTGATGTGATAGCCTCGTGGAACTTTAAGCACATGTCGAATCCAAAGACAGTAGCTGGGGTGCGAACTGTTACACTGGAGAGTAGTCGTAAACCGGTCAACATTATGACCCCTGCACAGATTTTGGAGGTGTATTTATGATTAGTCCTAATTTTACGGTGGAGGATATTCATGAGGTACGCCGGCAGTTGTACGAGGAGACAAAGGGGATGACTCTGCAGCAGTTTTTGGAGTATGTACACGATGGCGCTGCTGAGTGCAAACGTCTTATGGAGGAACGGCGACTGGCGCGAGAGAGGGCCGGTGGTAAGGATGGCGAATAAGGTCATACCCTCCAACTACCCCTCTATTTCACATTTGCCTGGTTCAAAACTCCGAGACAAGTCGGACAGGACGATTGGCGAGCAGGAGGCTACATGGCTTACAGTTCAAACAAGACGCCCAGACGATTTGGTTATCGTTACGGAAAAAGTGGACGGGTGCAACGTCGGCGTCCTGCGGCGTGGCGACGCCCTATACCCTATTATCAGGAAGGGGTATGACGTAAGGACCAATCCGTACAAGTGGATACGCGACTTTGCACTATTCGTAGACGAGAACAGAGATCGCTTCCTATGCCTGCTCTCGGATGGGGAGAGAGTCTGTGGTGAGTGGATGGTCAAGACACATACAATCAGATACAATATGCCTCATGAGCCGTTTGTGTGCTTTGATATCATCAACGGCGCTGGGCGCGTTCGTTATGCGGCGTTGCAAGAGCGCCTTAATCACCTAGCCTTTACGTCAGCTGCTGTGGTGCATTCTGGTGGTGCTATAAGTACTTCTAAGGCTGTGTCTCTTCTGGGGAGTGGGCACCATGGGGCAGTTGGAGCTCCTGAGGGCGTCGTGTACAGATATGAGAGCAGAGAGCATGGTTGGCTGTTCAGTGCGAAGTTCGTCTCTAATCCACTTGTTGGTAATCAGGAGCTGTTGGATAGGAATATCAAAAGCGGACTGATGAATACCTGGCCAGGTGACGCATTCAACCTGGGCAGTCTCGGTAGGTGATTGCGCGCAGGGCGGTCTACTTCCAATGGGTACGCGAAATCCGATACCTCCAGTTATGGCTGGGTCGGCAGATAGTCACTAAAACGCAGTGCATGCACCGTAGTGGTCAGGTATAAGGATTCTAGGAGGGGAGGGCGGTATTATGTTACAGCTGCTAGTGAAGGGTGTAGACGATGCACCTGAAGGAATGGATTTAGACGTAGAGAGAGTCTTTGCTGGCGTGAGTTTGACGGGCAGTGAAAGTGAAAAGCAGGTAATTGAGTTCATTGAGGAGGGAAAGTATTTAGATAACTTGTCATTTATAGATAGGTTTGGGTACAGGCTTTCACGCGAGCTCCTTAGCTCAGGAACTAAGGCGGTGCTATCTGTGTTGCATTTTCCAACCATTCCTGTAAATTGTGAGGAGGTTGGGTATAATGCGTTCAGCGCTCTTGTCAGGTTTTGTCATAATGGCATCGCATACGTCAACAACTTTCCTTACCCTTTAATAACGGAGGGCATTAGTGAGATAGATGTCATGTATAGGGGCATGCGCTTTAAAAATCCGCAAAACTTTGCAGAGTACTTGAAGTCTGGGTGGCCATATGCTCCTGATGAGGAGGATGTCTGATGTACCGTTCTGATAAGTACTACATGAAAGTGCATATTGATCTGGAGCCAGGTGTTTATGTTTTTCCACACACCTCCGCATCTGGTAAGACATATCTTGCACACACCTTAGAAAAATATAGGAGGTATGGGGAACCAGTTAGGGCATACAGCTACTCAGACTTTTGTGATGGAGTATCAATAGAAAGCGTGCTGGACAGCGAGAAGTACCGTGTCGTAATACTTGATAGGTATGATCTTTACTATGGAGCGGGAGCTGGCGCAATTGAGACTTTCGCGCAGAAGTCTATACTCTTGGTGGACTGCAAACAGGTCTTCGATATTTGTAGGCATAGGACATGCCTCCTATATAGAACTGAGTCGCTGTTGGAGGTAAGTCTATGATGTATTTGTTTGAGGATTCCAGTGATGCAGATCTCTCAAAGTTTTTCCTGGTATCCTATGCATCTGAAGCCGCACAGAGTATATTTTTCTCTGGTGGAAATGGAAACCTCTGCAGTGTAGCTAAGAAGCTCCTGAATGCTCATAAGAGCGAGTCATTAGTTGTATACCTGGATCTCGTACCAAATAACCAGAATGTTATGACAGTCTATGACTCCTTGCGTGCGCTTTGTAAGAACTACCTGGATCGGATGGTTATAATACCTCTAGTGTGCGCGGAATATTACTATTTACGCTCTTTACCGTGTAGCTCGCTGGCACTAGATCTGGAGTTGTATAAACACTGTGTGGATAAACTCCCTTACTGGGATCTTCCGCAGTTAAAGAATGGCGTGCACAAACAGAAAAGCTACGCATCTTTTGAAAAACTATGTAAGCTTATATGTGACTCGTATTTATCTAAGTGCTGCCAGATACCACGGAGGGGACGAATCAAGGAAAGTCATATTTATACCATCAAGCGGTGTAAATGTGACGCGGCCCTTAAGGAATGCAGACCTATGAGCGTGCTTGAAAAGTCGCGAAGACTTTTGTCTCAGTATCCGTGTGTACCCTTAGACTCGAAACACACAGTAAGTAAAACATTCTCGTTTGAGGATGCCAAGAAGCTGCACGTAAAGCTAATCAGAGAGTTCAATGTCTGGGCGCTGCTGTACCACACCAGCTCGGGTCTCGCTGCGTCCTCATTTCAGGAGATATATCCTGTGGATTACTTAGAACGGAATTGATTTGAAATGAAAACACGTCGTCCCTTGGTGGGTGCTGTGAGCATTGCTCTGGCGGTTACCTCTCGCGGCTATAGTATGTTCTTCAGGTAAGCCACCCTGATACGACCTTGGCCTCGGATCCGGGGAGGAAGTCTTTTAGCTTTAGGGTAGTTGAGCAGTGCATTACATATGCACGCATTGTTTTCTTATCATAGTAGCATTCAACGGCTCTACGGCCTTTCGCATATCCATCCCATATCAGCTGCGAGCACACGTTCTTGTAGAGGGCTTCCTCTCGCTCAATCTTCGTGTGATAACAGGCGTTGAAGAAAACTGACTCAGCCTTCAATGCGGCACTCCAATCCCGCAGATCGTCGTACCCTATATATGTAAGGTACCTACGTGTGAGAATGGTGTATGGAGCTGTACGACCTTCGTGTGAAAATATGAGTTTGACTGGCGCTCCAGTGGCTCCTAGGGCCCAGATGTCCAACGGCGAAAAAGCTGACTTGCCGTAGGCATCCAGCAAAGCGCGGCCCCAGGCCTGTCTCAGCGCCTCTTCCACCTTTAGCAGGGTTTCAGGTGGAGTCAGTCCATAGAGTCTAACTACGGGTATATTGTGAAGAAAGTCCTTCCAGCTCCTAGGAGCCGGTTTCACGGAGTAAAGGAGATTTATTCCACACGCATCGAGTACGTCTGTGGCCCACTTGTATAGATTAAGCAGTTCTTCGCCCGTCTTCTCATGTGCTGGCGCGGAGACGCTTGAGCAGTTCTTGTATGCTTCAATCAGTGCGCGGGCTTCTTCGTTTGTCCCGCCTACGTCTGGGTGGACCTCCTTCATAAGTTTTCGGTACATTGCCCTACGTTCCTCGTCGGATCTGAGATTGGCGAATATCTCTTCGTATTTGTTCACACCACCAGCTCCTTACTTATTAGCCAGAGTATCACATTTTATCGCAGGCTGTCAATACAGAGCATGCAGAGTTCATCTTTAACCCGCTCGTAGCTGTTGGAGGAGTGCATACTTTTGAATGGTAGAGACCTATTATATACGCTGTGCTCGTATGTTTACACATAGTACATTTTGAAGTATAATTACAACATATAAGCAGAAAGGAATTGATTTGAAATGAAAACTCGTCGTCTTGCCGCCGGTGCTATGAGCATTGCTCTGGCGGTCACCATGTTCTCCACCACTGCCTTTGCGGCCTCCGTGAAGTTTACCGATGTGCCTGACAGTCATTGGGCCTTTTCCTCTATCACCGAGATGGCCGACAAGGGCATCATGTCCGGCATTGGCAACAACCTGTTCGCCCCCTCCCAGCAGCTCTCCAATGCCGAGTTCATCACTATGCTGGTGCGGCAGTTCTACTCGGACAAGCTGGGCACCGAAGGCGGTACCTGGTACGCCCCCTTCATGGCAGCTGCTAAGAGCGCCAACATCCTGACAGGTACCAACGTCGGCTCCAACGAGAACCTGGCCACCTCCACCATCAACCGCTATGACATGGCCCAGCTGATGTATAACGTCCTCAAGGCTGAGGGTGTCACCACTTCTTCCCTCTCTGACACCTCCAAGGTGGCCGACTGGTCTTCTGTCCCCTCTACTTACCGGGACGCAGTATCCGTCTGCTACAACATGGGTATGCTGACCGGTGTGGACAATAAGGGCACCTTCAATGGCACTGGAGTCATGGATCGCGCCCAGGCTGCTGTTGTCATGGACCGGCTCCTTGATGTCTGCTCCGGTGGCACACCATCTACTCCTGAAAAGCCCGCCGGCTCTCTGACCCTGACCGGGGACAACATTCTCTCTTTGTCTGGTGACGGCTCTAAGTATGAGAACGGAGTCTTCCATCTATACAACTCCGGCTTCGAGGGCTCAGGTGGCTACATCACTTTTAACAACCCCGGATACTCTACTCTTACTTTCACCGTGACAGTGCACGAGAAGGAGCATAGTGTTGCTGCTGGAGGTATTGATGGGATTGACAACATCGCTGCCGTATATGGGAGCCAGGACCCTGAAACCACAAAAACCTACACTGCAGATATTTCTGGGTGCAAGAGAATTCAGATCGCCGTAAGTTCTGGTCGTTTCTGCAATGCCGAGGTCACCAACATCTATCTGAGTTAACCCTTAACAATCTCATATCAGGTTAGGCAGAAGAGCACGTTTCCAGTTTTGGGGACGCGCTCTTTTTGCGTTCATCATCGAAGGAGGGATTGCTATGAACAATCTCAAATCCAGGAAAGGAGGTGCCTCATTGCGGAACTTGAAGCGCTTGTTGTGCCTGCTGTTGGTGCTCACGATGCTTCCTATCAATGCCTTTGCATCAGATATCATCGTGCCGGGCAGCGGCGGTACCAGCCCAGGCTCAGGTGGTGGTGGCTCTGGTACAAAGTGGTCCTCGCCTACCAACCTCGGCCCAGGTATGCTGCTGCATGTCCAATCCTCCGAGCGGACTGTCACGTTCGACTATACCGACCCGGCAAATGTGGTGTCAAAAGGGTACGATGAGGTAGTCAAGTACTGGACGACCCACTTCCCAGACACCGACCCAGACAGCAAGCAGACCGGCATCTACCTGCTGCCAACCTGGATAAAGTCCAACTACGACCAGTCGGCGATCCAGTTCAAGAAGAACGGCACCCTCGACTACTCCTATTCCCCAGTGTACTACATCAAAATGGGGAGTACCGCTGATCACATCAACAACCAGTTGGGCAAGAATGCATATAACAAGGCTGCGGAGAGTCTGAAGAACAACAGCAACCCGAACTATGTGCTGCCGGCTAACTACTGGCAAAATCTGCTCAACGATAGTACCCTGCAGAGTCAGTGCGCCTCTATCGTCACCCAACTCTTCTCTGCCAAGACCACGAGCTTCGGTTACAGCGATGATGATGCTAACGCCATCACTGAACGTGTCCTCTACTACCTCGGCGAGTCTAAGGGTGAGAACGACTGGTCACCAGAATCCACAGGCGGTAAGCAGCTCACAAAATCGCAAAAGGATGTCGGCCTGTTCATGAACTACTGCGGCTTCCTCGCCACAGTCATCGCCACACTCCCGGCAAGTGAGCGCGCTGCTCGTGCAGCCGACCTGGACCGCATGTGTCAGGACTTCCTCGGCGGCCAGGGCTACACCCCTATGGTGGTCACTGGTGAGATTGTCATTCCCACTGAGTATAACAACGACACAAGCTGGTCTGTCTGGTGGACGCCGCAACAGGCCCTCCGTGCTGTGACGCAGCAGAACTGGCCTGACGATATGTCTACTATGTGGAACCCCAACACCGGGGACGACATTATCACGTGGATTGGTAAGAGACGTGGTTACGCCGATAAAGGCGCCACCACCATGTTTGGCAAACCGACAACCAGCGGATGGACCCAGTATAAGGGCGACGGCTTCAGTCTGCCAATCCTGGGAAATGTGATCAGCTCTGTCTCCCAGTCCACCATCGACCATTACAAAGTCAATGGCAAGCCAATCAAGGGCTTCGGCGTGTGGGGCCTCTCCTCTACCCCACCAGCTCCTCCTATTCCAAATCCTCCTACACCCGTGCAGATCACCGCAATGGGTGATGTTGGCGTTCTGGTAGAGGAGAAAAAGTATCAAAAGGACGTTGGTGATTATAGCCAGACCTTTAACGTTACGGTCACTGTAAGCCTGGGTGCGGATTACGCAATTGGTGAAGATGAGTCCGTGGCAGCTGAACAGAGAATGAGCCAGGATGGTGCGGGTATCGCCAATACGCTGCGCTGGCTGCAGGCTCGCCGCAATGAGGGGCAGAATATTCCAGACCCGTCTATCTCTATCTGGCTAGTACAAGCGGAAGCTATCGAAGCCATAGATGACTCTAACTCCTCCTATCTGATAGATGAGACACTTGGGTACTTTGGAAACGGCGACGAGTATACACCAAACTACGAGGGCAAGCAGGTCGCCTCTAACCAGGTCGAGGCGTCTTTGGGTGCTGGGTTTACATGGACGCAAGTACCGGCCTCGTCGTTGGTGTTTAAAGACGGAAATATTCCCGGCATGACTGTTGGGCCCGGTGAGGGTGGATCCTTGCAGATCACATTTACAGATCTGAATAAATGTGCTGACTACTTCGCTACCCACGATGACACTCTGGTGTTCGTCGGAGAGTATGCAGGTAATGGCACTCTAGCTGATGACACATCGAAGAATCAGCACTGGTTCAAGGTTGGTGCTCGTGTTCAGTACTACGGCCCTTCATCGCTCGAGGATATGAACACAGCGACCAAGGTAAATGTTGGTCTACACTCCAATCCTAAGTACGATTACTCCACTATCACAGCAACGCCGGAGGATGATCCGTACTATTACTCCAAGTACCAGCGCCCATACTCTGAGCTCAAGCAGGGCACTGTTCCTGTGTCTGGCGGCGGCTCAGATGAGAAGTTCAACTCCATGACCGGCACACCTACCTTCACGGAGACCAGTGGCCGGACAGACTTCGAGGGCACCGTGTACGAGAATGCTGGTCACTATTATCAGTACTTCGCTTCTGGCGGCTCTGAGTTCGTGGTACAGTTCGATGGCAAGTATCACTATAACGAGTCTGCCACTCGAACCTTTACCTTCAACTTCTCTGGTGTGAACTGCGACCAGAGCACTGGGTCCTACACATGCCCTGGCCATCCTACTGAGGACGGTACGACTTATTGCGATGACTCGTGCGTACACGCAGTGCACTGCGCAAACCACCCACACGTGCTCTCATCCTCGTGTACGTTCTCTGTCACCTACAATGGGCTCTCCTATGTAGAGATTACCAACCTGAAGGTGTGGAAGCTCTCTGAAGCTAAGTTGGATGGAACTCGTGAGCTCCTTGACACGAGTGAAGTCTACGCAGAGGTCAAGTCCACGGCTCCAGGCATCTCCTACAACATCGCTGCCTCTAACACGGCGGAGGAGGGGCGCATGGTCTACGAGTTTATGCCCAAGGGCACCGGTGAGGGTGGAGACAGAGACAACCTGGTTTGGAATCGTACCTCCTCCAGCTCCTGTTCTGGGGCCGCCAAAGAGAACATGGAAGTCGTCAAGGGCATCCTATCAGGTGCCAACGCTGGAGCCACGATGCTGTCCGACTTCATCGTTCTGCATACCACCAACGGAGACCAGTCCATCCTCTATTTCGAGACTGACTCCGACTCCATGGGCGTGCCTATCATGTCCTCTATCGACACTTCCTCCCACTCCCCCACATTCGGTTCTGACAACGCTACCATCACTGTCACTGTGACCTCTTCTGTGGCTGATGGCTGTGAGTTCCCCGAACTGAAGAACAAGGACAATGAGACTCTGAAGAACCTGCTGTGGAAGGGCAACAGCCTGACCTCTGAAGGTTGTGGCCTGCCTGAGGACGGCATCACCTATGGTGGTTACAATGGTAACTACTCGAGCATGAGCACCAAGTACAAGTCCTCCGGCCATGCGGCTAACATGACCAACTGGTCATCGACCGCTGCCTACAAGAATGCTTCCGGAGTCTTTGGCTCTAAGTCTAACTCCGAGCTCTATAAGGCGACGGTAACAAAGAAGCTGCGGCTGTTGAATGATGAGCTGGTTATTCCCGATACAAAGCAGAACGGCGAGTACATCGTAGGAAACTCTTCTGTCTTCTATGAGAACATCGTTGACTTTGGCAATGAGACCCCTAACTTCCCAATTGTCCCTCAGAAGGACTTTGGCAGCAGAAAGGGCTTTGTTGTTAAGACCACCTACAGCCCATCGCATGATAAGATCAATGACGTGGTCGTGTATAACCCTGTCTCCAACCAGAACGCCATTGTTGTGTCTCTGCCTAAGGATCGGGATCAGCGTGTCTCAACACACGTAACTACGGAGGTGGATAAGTCAACACAGTGTCCTGGAGACTCGTCCTGCCCCTACCTGCAGAACGTGTGCACGGTGACGCAGCACGTCCACACAGAGGCGTGCTATCAGCAGATCTCCTATGAAGTACACGGGCCTAACAATGTACACGAGCATACAGCTGAGTGCCAATACATCCCAGCGACATGCGACTGTTCTCATTGTGGAAATCCAAGCTGTCCGAACTACTGTTCCAACCACAGATATGCGTGCTCCTCTACGTGCGGTATTGCTAACGGTACTGGCGGGACATACACGTGTGGAAATCTGCCTCTAAACAAGCACGTATGTGGAGCAAACAGTCAGCAGGCGCAGAATGAGACCACCAACAGGCGTGTGAGCTACTCCGCATCTGGAACTGATGTATACACATTCACAGCCCGTGATTCCGGCACCGTGCGGTTCTTCTCTACCTGGAACGATAACGATCCAAGGGGCCGGGTTTACATCAATGGGACTCTTAAGGTGGACAACGACGACGGGTATGGTAGTCTGAACTTTGACTGCGGTACAATCCGTTTTAACGCCGGGGATAGTGTACGCCTAAACATTTATCAGTATGGAAGCAGAGGCTCCGGTAGCTGTGACATTACGATTCAGATAAGCTACGATTCCCCGCCGACACCGACAGTCCAGTGTTACACGATGTACAAGTCCATCCTTTCCTGCAACGACCCACACCACGCCTACTCCTACAACTGGAAGCTGTACACCTACGGACTTAAGCATGAGTCTGGTGCTATCTGCTCCGGCCGTGGATGTTCGGACAATACTAACCTAATCTTCCCCACCCAGGAGAAGTATACGGTGGCTCAGTGTGCCGCTGGTTATATTGTTAAGCACGCTAATGGGGATGTGCATCTGACGACTCATCAGGGTGTCTGCACTTACTGTGGCAACACCTATAAGGAGCTGCTCTCTGGCGCGCAGGATACGGATCGTGAACCAGATCCAAGCGAGTATGAGTGCTACACCTATGGTGACACCCGCTGCTGGGCTCCGTGCAATAATCCAGAGAACCACAACAAGTACACTACCACCATCACCGACAATGGGACGACCTATGAGATGGGTGACTTCATCAATCTCGATTGGCCGTTCACTATCTACTTTCCCAACACAGGCGACTTCTACGGCACCGGTGCAAAGTGGTCCTCTACCACCTCAGCTGAGCGAGGATGGGGCTACACCGACGGGATGGATGCCACAGAGTGGACAAAGTGCAAGTGGGTTGAGTTCCCATTCGCTGTGGTCTACGAAAACCAGACCTACCTCCCCTATGAACGCATCTATTTGGAGGTTCCTAAGACTATATTCGAGTTTTATGTTCCGCTCCACGATTCAGAGATGGCAAATGCAGAGGTGAAGTTCGGTTCGGTGGCGATTAACGCCCAGAACGGTGAGGAGCTTGAGTGCGGCGCTAATGCAAACCACAACATCTCCAACATTACCTACAAGGGCAAGCCAAAGGCCCATCACCACAATGCGGACAAGCGCACATATATTGACGTGGTTGGGCGGATTGGTAACCTCGCTCTGAACGACACGGGTGACTTCCGCTTCTCTAATCTGTTCAAGACGCCGCTGTCTGAGTGGTTGGTGCAGAACATTGTCAAGAAGGTGGATCCCACCAAGCAGAACTACATCATGCTCGATGGCGTGGATGTGCGTAAAGTGCCTATTACAGACACCGGGGTTGCCGGTAACACGCACAATACCAGGCCTGAGCGCGGTAGCCTCAGTAAGGTACTGAACTTCCCGCTTACGCCGGCCAAGAATAACATCGAGCCGCTGCAGCGCCAGCCAATTCGGATAGGATATGACTCCTACTTCGACTTGACGACGTTGGGTAACTACTATGGCAATGCTGCCGAAAACGAAGACGGGACTATCGACTCACAGAACCTTGTCCTAATCAAGCCGCACTACTATAGGCTCGATCTGGACACTGGGGAGTACAAGCCTGTCGATGTCTACATGGACGTCAATGGCAACTACGTGCTGATCAATGACAACGACAGCAATACGGTGTCATACAACGGTAGTGATGCAAATGTGAGCTTGAACTGGGTTGAGGAGAAGGATAGGCGCAACTACTCCGGCTCGGAGGTCACGAACTCCGAAGCTGTGGCGCAGGCCAACAACTGGGTGCAGTTGCCCAAGGGCTCCAGCTGGGTGTACGGCAACTACAATATCCTTAACCTGACTCAGCGCAACAGAACCTTTGTCGGAAGCGAGTGGACCTATAACGACAAGAATGATTGGAACTCCCATAAGGATCCGAGTGACAGGCTGCCTAATGTACAGGCGGCCATGCAGGGACAGCGCTGGCATTTCAATGTCGGCCTCCCCTCTAGTGCGGTCTTCGTCTACAGTGGGCAGCAGCCTACGCAGGCTAACATCGATGCCTGTTCTTCTGGTAATGCGGTAGTCTTCTGTGCCCTTGAGATCTATGCTCAGGGTGAGGTGTGGACACTGGCTTATGATGGGAGCAATGTCAACGTGCCGTTCACGGTCACACCTGGCGGCAAGACATACGACCCTGTCGTCCCCTACCCTGATTCTAGCAAGAACCCGAAGGGTGAGGAAATGCCAATTGTCACTATCATCTCTATCAACCACTCCAGCAAGGAAGACATGAACGTTATCGGAACACAGTAAGAATGGGCAAGGGCGCCCTCCTCTAATGAGTGGGGCGCCCTCCACCTATGGTATCATGTATTCAACTTCCAGCTCGTCCCGTTCCATGCCATGGCACAAATATACCAGCCTAGGGGCAAGCTCTTCTGGGCTATATCCTGTAAAGTTCTTTTGGATGAAGTCCTTAACAACAGATGGGGAGTTTCTATCCAGTCCATCAAGTTGCGTGCCATACTCCATCATGTCGTCCCAGTATCTCTCCAGTTTGCGGTGTATGTACTCTTCTGGGGACTTTTTTGTGGGAGCTGGCTCGGGTGGCCTTGTGACTACACTATGCACGACGTGTTTAGATGCTCTGCGAAGATCTTCTTTAGTGCACCACTTGTTTCCTCGATCCGACAATTCTTTGACCGCACCCTGTATAGAGGCTGGCATATGCCTTACCGCGACTCCAGCGCCTATACACACTCCCCTACACACCGCGTTTGTGATTAGGAACGACATGACTATAGGTATGAGTTCTATCTCATCGAGCACTTGCAGGAATACCTCCCACAGCGATGTAGTGTGAAATCCAAACACACTGGCTACAACGCTGTATGCGGCTATTGCAAGTAGTGTAAGAGGAATCGTTCCCTGTGTTCTAAGATTTCTCACTATGGTCAGTTTTCCGAGGAGGCCCTCCTTACCAAGCGGATCCACTTTCTCGTGAAGCAGGCCGAACAGGATTGAGAAAAACAATGTATTTATCACTGTGTATAGGGTTAAAGAAACCGCAATAATCGCTAGGACTGCAAATATGTTGTTTCCTGGCATCAGATTATTCAGCAAGCGCAGAAATACAAGTACAGAACAAAGCACGTCCCACACTCTATCTCCTCCGCTTGCTAATTCTCCTACTCCTTCTGGGAAAACAGCGCCTGTGATACTGGAGTATCCACTGATGAGCAGGTATAAAATTATCACATAGAATAGCAGGTTTGTGCATGCGCCTATTGCCCCGCGCTTCATTGCTTTTGGCAGTGGTAGTGCGTTATATGCAGTTTCGCATAGCCGGTGTATGAGGTATCCGATCCTGGAAAGGAATCTGTAGAAAGCTCTCCATATTCCGCTGGAAGATAGTTCAGCCATATCGCTCCCTGCCCGATAGGGAACGCTGAAGTAAAACAGGAAAAATGATAGTGAGGTTGCCAGAAATACAGCGATTGTCTTTAGTATCATATTATTACATCCCCTACTGTGCAATTATACAGATGATTTGTATAAATTGTCAATACTGAAAAGTTTAAGGAGGTAATTTCAATGGAACATGTATGTGGCTCTATTCGGTACAATGGTGAGGCTACACCTGTCAAGGTGGACGATGAGGGTAGCGTTTTCTTCATCGACCCCACCTCCAACACCGAGGTTTACATCGAAGGAGAGGTGCCCTCTAACCCGCTCCGCTTCACGAAGGATGTGGAGTTCGAGCAGGCGGATCTTATCGCGTCCGCTATGTCTGACGGCGGGGACAAAGCCCTCGGTATCGTCCTGGGCGACACTGTTGCTGGCATTCGCTTTGCCGATGCCGGTTCTTACGAGTGTGTGGTCGTCAAGGAGCTGAGTCCTCAGATGGAAGAAATGGTGGCCAAGTTCCCGAGCGCTCCTGTGGATGCTCTTGCCACTCTCTATTTCAGGGCGAAGCTGCATGCTGGCGCTGGTAAGGTGGCTGCATGGGCGAAGGCGTTTATGGGTACAGAGTGTGCTGCCAAGAAGTATGATCGCACCGATTACGCAGACCTCCTCAAGGTCTGCGATGTGGACGCGGGCTGGCTTCGCGAGTTCGCTACGCGGTAATATAATGGGCAGGGCACCCTTCTCTAACGAGTGAGGGTGCCCTCCCTATCAAATAAGATCTTGTACATTTTTTTGTGTGGTATCAAATTCCTTTGCCATGTAATTAGCATCTCGAAATTCTGCTAAGGAAGGACAATCATAGATAAGTTCCTCTACGCGGTCTTGTGCTAGCTCCAAGGATTCCTCCTTATTTTCAGCAGCAACTAGCATACCTAAATGCGACGTATCAGCAAATGCTGTAACCCAGAATACTTTCAATTCCATAATACCCCGCCTCCTTACTACCTAAGTATAGCGGCATTTTGGCAAGGTGTCAATGCGCCTTTTGTGCCGTGCAGACACTGGCACTTTCCAGAGGGGGCGGGTAAAGATGCGTCTTGATGTCATTCTTAATGTCACAGATAGTGAGCGTGAAGCGTTGCTTGATGGCGACGAAGATACGCTTTTTAAAGTACTTAAGGAACATCGCTTCTCAGTTGATGGAAATTCCTATATCCATGGGTGTGTTGCTGAGGAGTTCCGACCTGGCTCTGATGATGTAGACTTCGAGTTGCCACCTACTCCTATAAAGTATTAGGGAGGTGCCGCCATATAAAAGTGAAGGAGGTTACTGCTTTGGATTATCTGGTATCACACTACTCAGAGATACCGGAGAACAAGGTCGGGCAAGTTCTGGACAGCAACTTTGCAAAGAATGAATTCTATGATAGAGGGGGTAAGCAGTATGTGCAGTGTTAATCTCAACGGATGCACAGTCGGTGAAGCTGTGGCAATGCTCCAACAGATGCCGCAGGAGGAGGTGCTCCAGCAATGCAATAACAAGTTGTCCAAGTCACAGTTTATCAGCGGTGTAGCTGAGATCCTTATGAACGCGCTGCGGGGTGACTGCTCGGGCGATGACCTGGCCGACCAGCTCGGCTCGTTCTATGGAAAGCTCACCAACTAACATGGAGGTTATATGTGAGGTATAAGCTGCAACAACGGTGGAACCAGCATTCCTCACCTATTTGGGATTCCCAGTAGGATGAGGGTGTTGGTTCTATAATTTAGATGGCCCCAACAGGGTGCCTAATGGAGGGGTGTTGCTTGTGAAAGTGTACTGTGGTGCCTACAAACCGGGGAAGAGCACTAGCCCGATTATCTGCGATACGGATACCGGCAGTTACTATTGCTGGAGTTCACTGACGTTCACGCTTATGCGGTTTTCAAAACTAAGCGTTAAAGATCCAGTGGAGCTAGAAGTTCCGTCTTGGTTTGTGTTCGAGTATTCTAAATCTGAGCACAATATGCCGGACAACGTTGTGGCCGTTATTTTCAGTAAGAGTGGGGTACTGGGATTTACTGGGGAACAGCTGGGAGTAGAGTACGTTGATGCACTCCCTACAACTACTCTGGTCGAAGAGCTTATAGCCGAGAATCCTACAATTGATGAGGGTGTACTTAGAACATTCTTGTATAGAGCTCTCATCGGCAGAAGTTTCACACCTTATGCAGCCAGGTTCGTTGCGTGCTCAGGCGCACCTTCCCAGTTCCAGCTGTCTAAAGCGCCGACCAGCAAGTTAGCGAGTGATGGCTGGGGGAGTATGGAGGATGCTGCACGATACTTCGATGTATTTCTAGAAAAGCATGCGTGGGAGTTGCATTGTCCAACGGATGGCCGCGTTCTTTACCTGCGTTCAGCCTACAAGGATGGGGTTCGCCGTAGCTCATACGGTTACTCAGCCCCGAGGCGCTTTTAAGTACACGGGAACTAAGCTAACCCATGCTTACGGCACTGCCTATTTCTGAATAGGTATAGGCAGTGTCGTTCTCATATATTATTAAAGGAGGAGGTTTCGTGCGATATAAACTGCAACAACGTCTGAACCAGCATTCCTCACCTATTTGGGATTCCCAGTAGGATGAGGGTGTTGGTTCTATACAGGAGGGTTTTCCTATGAAGGTGTATTGCGGTGCTTACAGAACACCCTTTGGGACTAGCGCAATTATCTATGACACAGACATAGACAGTTACTACTGTTACGGCGGAGTGGCGCTGGGATTTATGCGGCTTTCCGGGTTAGGTGTTGAAGACCCGGTAGAGCTCGGCATTCCGGCCTGGTACGTGTTTGAGTATTCTAAAGAGGTAGATAAGCTGTCGGACGATGCCGTGGCCGTTCTCTGGGGCAAGCGGGAGGTGCGGGCTTTTACTACGAAAGAGCTGAAAGTGGAGACGGTTGATGAAGTACCTCCCACTACCTTGGTGCAAGAGCTTATAGCAGCAAATCCTGGGATTGATGAGGTCGTTCTCAGAACACTCCTGTACAGATTTCTGATCAGTCGTAAGTTCACGTCCTACGCAGCTCGGTTCGTAGCGTGCTCTGGCACCTCTCCGGGGTTCCAGCTGTCTAAGGAGCGAACTGAGGCGTTAGCGCGTGCTGCTTGGGGGAGCACGTCGGATACTATTGCATACTTGGAAACGTTTCTAGACAAGCATGAGTGGGAGTTGTCACGCCCATCAGAGGATCTCCGGTTGCGCATGGTGGCGACCAAAAAGGATGGGGAGTGTCAGGTGGTGCAAGGGTATTCCCGCCAGAAGCCTCTCCCTAAGCCACCCTCTCACGATGACCCGGAATATGCGATGTATGCGGAGGATGACTGCATGTACGATGGTTATGTAGCTATCACCTATTTCGATAGTGATACCGCAGAATCAGCGTGGGCCCGCGCCAGTCGCTCTAATGATTATTGCGTACATGCATCGTTGAGTCGTTTGTTGTTAAAAATCTGCAGCCTCCCAGGTCAAGACTTAATTGGCATTTGCAAAGTGTGTTGCACCCACCCTATCGACGAGGTGCACTACGCTCCGGTCACAGATATCCATGATATCGTGTACATCGGCAGGCCGAGCGAGATATTGTCTACCTGAAGAGGGAGGGTGAGCAGGTGGCCTTCTACTACGCCATGTACATAGTTATTTCAAAATCTAGGAGGTGTGTTGATTGAAGCGCTGTCTTTCCTGGTGCTTAGCAATGTTGGCCTTGCTTGTCCTTACTGCCTGCTCTACTCCTACTGCTGTTGCTGATACCGATGATTTTCGGTGGATGGGCACAGTAGTCGCAGGCTTAAGCGAAACAGGCGAGCAGGCCGAGGAGCTGGTAATCCCTGCTTCAGCCACAGAGGTATCGTTGGACCTGACAGGGAATACCGTTCTGCGTCGTTTGTCCTTCGAGAGTGACGACACGGTTATACGTAATCTTATTCTTGAAGACTGCACGGCGTTGGAAGAAGTCGTATTCCCGGCTAGTGTTGAGGAAATCGGAAACTGCTCAGGATGCACGTCGCTTACGCGGGTTACAATTCCAGAGGGTGTCACTACAATCAGCGGCTCTGCGTTCTACGGTTGTACATCTCTAAAAACTGTAGTCATGCCAGAGAGTGTACGAGAAATTGGCGTGTATGCATTTTCTGGCTGCTCTGGGCTAGAGTCGGTCACATTGTCCCCTAATCTTACCCAGATTCCGGACGGTGCCTTCTACCAGTGTTCTTCCTTAGGTGAGGTTCAGGTGCCAGAGGGTGTGACGAGCATCGGGTCTTCGGCCTTCGATGGGTGTGCTTCCCTAAGTGCTGTCTCTTTGCCAGAGTCACTCAATGTACTCAAAGACGCCGCCTTTATGGATTGCACAGCTCTGACCACTATCACTATCCCAGCGAATGTGTCGGAGATCGACCATACTACCTTTATGAAGAGTGAGGGTGAGCAGGTGGCCTTCTATGTGCGCGAAGGTTCGTGGGCTGACTTGAACTCTGTGAAGTATTGTCTATCTGGAGATCCGACAACCTACTAATTGCAGACTACGGCACTGCCTATTTCTGAATAGGCGTAGGCAGTGCCGTTCTCATATATTATTGAAGGAGGAGGTTTCGTGCGATATAAACTGCAACAACGTCTGTACATGTAGTTACTGACATTCTACAGAACCTGCACTCCCCCCCCCTATTCGGGATTCCCGGTAGGGTGAGGATGTGGGTTCCAGAAAGGAACGTGTATGGACAAGATATTTTTAGGAGCCCAGCTTCTTAAGCGGCTCAACTATATCCAGGATGGAATCGATAAGTACAATCGCGGACAGCTGCTCTACTCGGAAGAGCCTTACGGGATCTTGTATGACCTGACGGATGAGATGCAGTCAGTGGTCAATAAGCTCAAGTCAGAGGGTTGGGTAGTTTATGCTGTCATCTCTGGCGCATACCGTATGAGCGCTGGAGATATTATGCATGCCAACACCTACCTGTGTCTTCAATGACGAGGATGAAGATTGCGACGATCCACTACCGTTTGATGCACACAGTGTCACCTACACCGCTATGGCCTATGTGACCGGATTTGAGAATGAGTTCGGTTACGTGGGCGTACGTCCGTGCAACGGTGGCCTTACCCGTGTCTATTGAGGTATGGCTATGGAAAAGTACATCTTACTGTCTACCTTTGCCACGCTTACTCAGGAAGAGTTGGAGCTAACGAAGGATTGGGAGGAAACACCTCTCGCCGTTGTGGCTATTGCGCAGGAGTACATCGAGCGTTGGGTGTTGTGCTCAGACTATAAGTCTTTGGATGATTTCCTTAACACATCTACCTACGATGTGGTCGAAATACTTGCAGCGGAGGCGGAGCGTGCCGGCTTCTTAGCTTTTACTTATCGTCCATCCTTAGAGCCCAATTTCAAATTCCCCGAGTTTTGTCGTGGAGGCGCTCTGGCAGCTTTTGCAGATTACCTATCTTCTCTCCTAAACGAGAACAGGCACATGGAGGCTTCCAAGTACCTAGACGCCTTGTTGGAGCTGTAGGTATGGGAAATATTTTCATGATAGTTATCCGTCGGCAACAACAGACTGTTCTTGTTGCCGAATACATATACAGAGAAAGGATAACAGATTATGGAACAGTCTATTCAGGATATTCTTTTTAAGGACGTAGTCAGCGTTCTAGCTAAGTACGATGTGGATTACACAGAGGATTCGGTGATGCGACTCGTGCGTGATTGGTGTCTTCAATAAGGCATCCCTGCTCTCTTTACTGCGGAAGCATCCTAACTGGAACGAGGATACGCTTTCAGTCAAATTCGATGTATCTGCTGTTCGCAAGCTTGACGTTGACGTAGTTAGGAGCAAAGCGCGTGCGCTACTTTTAGCTGCACATGACAGTGTAGAGGGTTGTAGGTATGATGACTTCTACTCCGCCGTGCTGCTACTGGCAGATACGTCTGAGCAGTTTCTGCCGGTCTGGTTTAACGACGAGGCTTTTTATAAGACCTACGGTGTAGAGGTCAAGAAAGGGCAGAAGACCAGCAGGGCGCTCAACAAAGTATGCCTAGAGTTTGGTGCTACATCTGCTGAGTCTTTTAACTCCAAGTTTGCTGAGTTGGCTGATGCCCTTAACCCGATAAATATTCCGCGCACCGCATCACTCTCTATACACCCTTGCGACTACCTTGAGATGTCCAATGTGAACAACAGCTGGTCCTCCTGTCACAACCTGGATGACGGGTGCTATCGTGCAGGCACGCTCTCCTATTTGTTGGACTCAGTCTCTATGATCTTCTCTACGGTAGATAAGGATCATATACAGCCACTGTACAAGGCACCTAAGGTGACTCGTGAGGTCTTCTGCTATGGTGATGGAGTTCTGTTGCAGTCCCGCCTTTATCCTGACTATACAGACAGGGACACTACCAATCAGTATCGCGCACTAGTGCAGGCTATAATTGCCTCGTGCGAAGGAGTGCCCAATCTGTGGCATACAACGCATGATGTTGACAACTTCTACGGGAAAATCGAGACCTGCCGCGGCTCATTACATTACACAGACTACACATACGCTGACTACAACCCATCGCTATCTACCTTGGATTCAATGGATACAACCAGCAGCTACATCAGCATTGGCGAGGTGCCAAAATGTCTACACTGCTCTCGTGACATAACAGAGTCTGGGCAGTTACTGTGCGACAGGTGCTATGACGGGTACAAGTGTGCTGAATGTGGCTGCTCTCTAAGTGAGGATGATGGGCACTATGTGGATGGATATCTGTATTGTGATGATTGCGTCTCTTACTGTGATTGGTGCAATGAGTACACTCGGGAGGAGCTGTGTACGGTTTACACCAGTACCGGTAACGCTAGGTACTGGTGTCCGGAATGCGCGAATGAGCATGCTTCGTGCTGTGACGAGTGTGGCGATTATTATCTACTTGACGCTCTGACGGAGCACGAGGGTATGTGGCTATGCCCAGAGTGTCTTAAGGATGCCACCTCAGCAGAGGAGGTAGCATCATGACCTTCGAGAATATCCTGGTGAAATCCCAGAAGGAGCTCAAGCGAACTCTGAAAAAAGAGCTCCAGGAACTCCGCTACTCCCCTATATCCAGTAAGGGATTCCTCTATGCGAAGGGCACTGTGCCTGTGCTCCTAGTGGCACACCTAGATACCGTACATCGCGAGGGGGTAAAGATCATCTGCTACTCCAAAGGTGGTAAGATCCTCATGTCTCCCCAGGGCATAGGCGGGGACGATAGGGCTGGGGTCTACATGATTCTACAGCTTCTCAAATCACATCGGTGTCATGTCCTATTTTGTGAGGATGAGGAGCACGGTGGGGTTGGGGCTCATCATTTTGCTGAGAGCAATATCAAGCCTGCTGTAAATTACATCATCGAGTTTGATCGCAGAGGTTCCAATGATGCAGTATTCTACGACTGTGCCAATGAAGAGTTCACACAGTTTGTTTGCGGCTTCGGGTTTGAGGAGAGTATCGGGTCTTTCAGCGATATCTCTATTGTTGCTCCGGCTCTAGGTGTGGCAGCTGTTAACCTGAGTTCAGGTTACTACAACGAACACACTGCACATGAGTACATCAATATGTTGGACATTCACAACAACCTTGACAGAGCCCGCCGAATGATAGCCACGAGGACTGGAAAGTTTGAGTATGTCGAAGCCTACGGCTGGAGCAGGTGGTCCCTAGACGGGTACGACGACTTTACAAGCCTGTTGATGCCTTTGCGGGAAGGTGACTATATCGTAGATGAGGATGGGAGAATGCACGAGGCTGGTGATGACGTGCTCATAGACCGGCGGGGAGTCCCACACCTACTCGATCCGAACTACGGGTGCGCTACGCCTCTAATTGGCGCGCAGGCCTACACCAAGGAGTCTATGCCTGTGCGGTTCAAAGAGGAATTAGCTGACGTATACGAAGTAATCATCTAATCGAAGTCCTGCTCCTAGCTTCAGGGGCAGGACTATTTTATATGCCTAAAAGGAGAATCGTAGGATGGAAAACGTTGGGTCGCAGTGGCTAGAGGCTGCGCAGCTCAAGCAACAGGACAGTGCCATTAAGATGTGTGCTTTGGCTGCTCTTGAGCTTGCACTCTCTACGCCGATATGCACTAAAGAGATCTGGGCTGGAAATATTGCCGGGGACTACGTAGCGATACAGGCCATAAGGAGGAGCCTAATCCGTAGTATGTCTATGGAGGCGCTGCTTGAGGCCGCTGGGGTCGATGCGGTAGTCCTCGCAGACTTCATACAATCTTTAAGAAAAGAGGGTTAGCATGCAATCGGACTATCTACCTGAGTTGGGAGAGGAGTTTGCCGCAATATCCAGTGGGGTGTGTGGCATCTCTCCTCTCATGGCAAAACTCATCCTCTACACAGAACTGGATGATGGGTATGGACGGTACTTCAGGAGCATCTTCAGCGAGGAGGACAGAAAGTCCCCCTACTTCGTTCAGGACGTTGGCACTCCTATGCCACGGAGGCTTAACAGTGTCTCACAGAAGTGTGTCGAGATGGCAAGGGAGTGCATCAAGGCGCGTCATCTGGCAGTAGGTGAGTGGCGTTCTACATGGGAAACCATAGCCATGAGTGGCAATCTCAGTACGAAGCTCAACCGTTACGCAAACGGAGCGCTGGGTGCAGAGTTCATCAGCTACCTGGGACGGCCGACATCTTTCGTAGATGCGCTTGTGGCGAAGCGCGCTCTACTGGATACGCTGGCGTGCAGTGGTGCAGAGGACAAGCTGTTTACGAATCGTGACATGGGATCCTTCATGTATCGCACTCTGCTCCTTGACAATGACTGGCAGCCGGGCAATGTGTGCTCTCCGGAGTTCCTGGAGTTCGTTACTCAGAAGGCAGTGGAGTTCACCTCTACGCATCTGGGGCTTTTTGATGTCCGTGCCCCGTTTGTTGGAGTCACGTTCGGCTGGCAGGCAAAGGACAAGAAGGAGTGGCATCTCTACGGAGATTTGCTGACAACAGATTTGTTCAGGTGCAGCAAGAAGGATCTGCGCCATCTCTTCGATATGGTCTCGCTTGACGTTGCAGCTGACATGGTACAGAAGTTGTACGACTCCACCTACCTGTGCGTCGTGGCCGTGGATGCCTCAAAGCGTAGTCTGCCTGATAAGGTGGACAATGCCTTCATCTACAATTTCCCCATGGGAGAGATCGTCTCCTGTAAGTGGGTCGATACACTTCCTAATCTCTGTGGCCAGTACCATCCTATTGGTTTTGTAAAGTTTAAGAAAGAGGGTGCCTATAATGCCTAGTATGGGTGAGAAGTACGTATGCGGTGGTCGTGAGTTCTGGTGCGTTGGCTTTATCGGGAGTGAGGTTGTCCTCATGAGAAGCGGCGCTGTCGTTACAGAGGTCCAGGCTGCGTCGTTTGACAAGTCTTTCCGCTATGTTGGCTCCATGGAGGTCGGAGGTGATCTCGTGGCCAAGGAGACTTTCGCTGGCGTCACCGCTGGTGAGAAGTACACTGTCACCGGCATCGATAAGGGCATTATCTCGCTCTCTAATGGTGTCACGATGGATCTGAACGTGTTCACAGCTGTCTTCTGAGATGGGGTTGCTATGAATACAATCGGTCATGAATGGCTCACCTATCTGGGCAAAGAGTCAGCTACAGAGGAAGTAAAGGTGATGTGCCTGTGCGCTCTCTATTCCGCGCTCCGCAATGCTGAAACGATGGACAGTGTATTCCACGACTGTCTGGACACGAGTTCCAATGATGTACAGCTCCTACTTAACACATTCCCGCAGGTGCAAAGCCCTGGGCTTTGGCTGGAGTGTGTAGGGGTCTCAGACGGTGATGAGGAGCTGGATAATTTCCTGCGGGATAAGGGCTATCGGGAGAAAGCCTATAGCAACGGCTACGCCCTGCTTAAAACAGGTGAGAGCTTCCCTTCTACCCTCACCGTTTATTGCGGGCAGGACATCCGGCAGCTTAGGAACACGCTCGCTGATGGGGAGAACTTGTTGGATTATTCAGTGCATCAGGTTTTCTTCAACAAGGCTAGCTGTGCAGATAGCTCCTGTCTTGTCTCGCTATCTTCAGACTGTGTTCTTACAAGTGTCTGGGTAGGTAGGGCTGAAGACATCTTCCTGTAACACCATGTGTCGCATGAAGCGCATATTAGTCTTACTTATGGCTCTCTCATTGCTCTTACTTACTGGATGCGCTAAGGAGGCTGTGGGAGTGCCTTATAACTACGTACTCCCATTTGCCTCATTGAGGGTGTATGTTGGCTGTCAGTCAGAGGTGTATATTGATGGTACCATTTATGGAACAACACCATCGGGAATACTCACGCAGAATAGTGGGTCCTCAGCCATATACATCACGGATGAATTCGTTCCGTGCAAGTCACAGGTGGGCTGGACTTTCTGTGGCCGCTCTAACTACGATGAGGTTATGCGGGGTTTTCTGCAATACAATGGAAAGCCAGTTGTAGATACAGCACCGTTACTCCCCTATGTTCTGGCTGCAGATAGGTACGTAAATATCTACGTGACAGAGCTGATGTGCGAACACGTCATAGAGCCATCACCAAGCTGTACACTCGCCTATGGCTTCACGCTTGAATATTCTGATGAGCCGGCAACGCTATCACCACCGGACCCAGTTTCAGTGGATGGGACAGCTGTGGTGTATTTAGGGTATGGGTTCATAGAGTAGTTGACTGGAGCGGGACCGAAAACATGGTCCCGCTCCTCTCTTTGGCTAAAGTATGCCAACATCCCTAGCATATATAATTGAAGGAAAATATTCATGGGGGCGTACTGGTTTCGACGGGGTACGCAGAGTCAGATAAGCATGGGGCAGAAGCCTGTTACTGCCTATCAATCCGGCGCAACAATTAAGTGCCAACAACACTTTCACTCGGGAGGCCGTTGCGGCTTAACTCCCTTACCCTAACCTCGGTTAGGGGACACCTCACACAGCAACAGTGTTCCAGTCCTACTAAACTGTGTGGGTCATCTTAAAGACTGGGCCAACACGCAAGGGGCATACCAGGCGCGTGACAAAAAGAACTGGTTGTCCGCTACTGATATGGAGGTTGGGTTCCACCAAGGCAGAGTGTAAGTAAAACACCCTAACCATGTAGAAAGTCTGACAATGTTTATTTCGGACGCGGGTTCGATTCCCGCCGTCTCCACCACTTCAAAATTAAAAGAGAAAGAAGGAGAGTGTATGTACATTGTTAAGTTAACCGGTGACAGGTGGCTGTGTCGGTGTTTTCAGGGTGGCTGGCACGTCACTTATGTCAAAGAGAACGCTGAAAAGTTCACTACTCATGAAGAGGCCACAGCGGCTGCTAACAGTTACTGCCAAGGCTGGTCTTACTACGAGGTTGTAAAAAGGTGAGGTTCGTTTTATGCGTAAGAAAGTCAACGTTCCGGCTCTAGTCGGTTTGGGCATCGTGCTCATGCTTTTACTGCTCGTTGTAGTTTTCCGTTCTATGCCCGCTATTTCTATGAACTATGTGGGGAACAACTTCGAGCGTCTTACCTTTGTCAAGGATGGAGAAGTCATCAACGTCGAGGACTTTGAACAATTGGATCAGTATAGCATGGATGTGGACAGGAGCACTAGCACGGTCTATTTGTCTGAGAAGGCTCCTACTTCAGTTATCCTTCCTCCATTCTATGGAATCGTTCACATTGATTAAAGCAGACTATAAAGAAAGTTGAGGTACTCTAAATGAAATACGCAGAGTTTGCAGCGACTACGAAGCAGCGGCGCAGGGAGCTTGCTAAGGCACATGACAAGGAGATGCGCAGCTCCTATGGTCACGAGATTGAGGAGTGTGTTAAATCCACTGTGGTCTACGGGCCTGATGCTCCGGTGGTTTTTCCTCTGGAGAGGCAGACCGAGTTCCACCTGACCGCCAACGACACTGTGGCAGAGATCTTCAATGATTACGGCGGTAATTGCTGTGTGCTCAACTTCGCCTCCTAAATCAATCCAGGCGGTGGATACCTTTCCGGAAGTCGTGCCCAGGAGGAGTGCCTCTGTCACAGCTCCGCCCTCTACCCCGTGTTGGAGCGTTTCCGTTATTCCTACTACGCCTGGAACAGGGAGCACATGAACAAGGGGATGTACTGCGACCGTGCCCTCTACACTCCGGACGTGCCATTCGTTAATGGCGATGTGGTAACGTTCTGTGACGTGCTTACTTGCGCAGCTCCTAATTATGGGGTAGGGCTTCGCTACGCCTCCTTTGGGCTCATGGAGAATATCAAGGCACTTAGTCAGCGCATTAAGTTTCTGCTGAGTGTGGCCGCAATGAACCGTTGTGACACTCTTATTCTTGGTGCCTTTGGGTGTGGGGCATTTTTGAATGACCCGGCCGAGGTGGCACGCATCTTTGCGGAGGAGCTGCAGTCTAACTTCCGTGGATGCTTCAAGAATGTGGTGTTCGCCATTCCTGAGCCCAGTGGGTTGAACTACAAGACCTTTGAGTCTGTATTTAAGGAGCAGGGTTTGCTGCGTAAGCACTAAGAATCTGAGATATACACTACATATATAACTGATGGGATATTACCCATAGCAATATCTGAAGGGAGATACAGAAAAAGATGTTGATGAAGAGTGAACTGCAAGAGCTGGCTCGTAAGAACGCTGAGGTTCGCGTTATCATCGTGAATGGGTTCCAGATTGTCGGGCGGATCGTGGACGCCGACGAGTCTGCGGTGGTTATCGAGGTCAACGGTTCCCGCAAGGTGATCAACGTTAACGCCGTGTCCACGGTGGAGCCTCTCAAGGGCTGAGGAGGCAAATAGCAATGACTATAGAGAGAATTGAAGAAGTGCGTGACAAGTACCTCTACATCTGCGACAACGTGGCTGCCAAGTACAATCTTGACGAGGATGGTAAGCAGGACCTGGTGCTCTACTACCTGGAGCTTTGCCAGAATAAGCCTGACCTGGTTCGCAAGGGTTCCTCTCGGCTCTACGGTTGCCTCTACAGTAGGGCTGAACGCATTCTGCGCCGCAGGGAGCGTGAGGCAGCCAGGGAGTGCAGCATTGAGGAATGCGAGCTCTACGATGACACTATTTCGCAGGCGGAGGACAAGATTTGGGCTGAGAGCTTATCTGAAGAAATCGAGCAACTCCTGCCTAAATTGACTCCCCGGGAAATCGAGGTCGTCCGTACGGTTACAATGGGAGGGGAGACTCAGGTAGAGTGTGGTCGGGCACTTGGGCTCACAAAGGAACGCATCCGTCAAATCGAGGCGAAAGCCCTTCGCAAGTTACGGCATCCTAGCCGCTCAAAGTACCTCAAGCCTTTCCTGGTAACAACTGTTCCCAAGAACAGGGTACGCAATGAAAAGCCGTCCTACAAGTTTGTGTATGACACTCCGTGGCTCCGGCCTGTACCGTGTGAACACGCACACGGCAAGAATTTTGAGGTAAAGATCTACGAGTCCGACGGCTATGTCATTTGGGTAGAAGGTCAGAGGAATGGTGGCTACGTAAACGGTAAGGAGTTCCGACTGTGTAGTCGTGAGCAGGCTACACATTACCGGAGTGTAGCAGATGCTAGGAGAGCAGCTGTTTTGTTGGCTACCGATGCCGTTCTCATTGACTCCAGAATTCTCATCCCTGAGCGTATAACAGCTGAGTACAGCTGGCGCTCCACTCTGTTGAGTGTTTGCAAAGTGCATGGAGCTGACACCTATGTCGTACAGCGCAGGATGTGGAATATCGTGCATTATCTCAGGGACGACGGGGAGGTAGCCGAGAACCTGCAAAGTGCTAACTTCTTCCCTTCTGAAGAGGCTGCGCAGAGCGTTATCGATTCCCTGTGTGCAGAGGAATTCCGGGAGAAGGTAGCAACGAGTCTTGGGGCTGGAGTACAAGGAGTGTGTAAAGTTTTGAAATACGTTATTCAGGATGTCGAAAACAATCTCTACTACGCTGGCGATGACCAGTGGGTAGCAGCAATCAACAAGGCCAAGCGGTTCGAGGACAAGACCTCGGCGGCGGTGGTAGGGGCTCGACTCCTCCCTATTGGCCGGACCACGGCAGAGCCTGTGCTGAGCTGAGATGCCGTGACCATACTGCTTTGGATCGCCGCAGTATCGCTCAGTGCTAAAGCCATGTATGAATCAGCGCGTGGGTTTATGCATGAATTTTTGGAGCACGGCCTCTACTGGGGTACAACTATTCAGTACGCTGCGCTCTTCATGCTATCAACTGCAATACTGATGGTGAACTTTATGTAACTAGAAAGAGAGATGCGTTATGTCACAAAAAGCTCGAATGATTAAAAGAGCCCCGTCAAGGAAGCAGAGACAAAAGGCCAGAAAGAAATTCGGCCTCTATGATGAGACTTCGGACTCTATTGAACTGCTGCCTGAGGGCTTTCTCGGTTGGTCCGCTGAGTCCTTATATTGCGTGTACGGAGTAAGTCTGCCTCTATCAGATGTTGAGATGTACGACCCGAGTGCCCGCGATTGGTGGGATTTGGTGGATTCAACGACTGTTCTGTTTATGCCTCCGGCGGAGAGAACTACCATCTATGGGGACCTGCCTGATGGTGTGAGCAGTGCAAAGCTCCGGGCAGACAGGACTACGCTGCATCTAAATATTGTGCTGTCCACTAATGGAAGCAGCGCAACGGCAAACTTTATCTTCCCTTCTATGGAGATCGATCTAGCCTCCCTCCCAGAGTACTATCAGCGTAAGTCCTCTACGTACCACACCGCTCCATCTAGGATGCTCTCTTTTCTAAAAGATAGCAGAATTGCTAGTCTTCTAGGGAGTGAGGAGATGAAGAGCGCTACTGCTTTCGCTATGTCTAATGGGGAGAGAAGTATGCGGGTCATTTGTGCACTCGCTTCCTACATTCTGCTTCGTATCCAGCAAACGGTGTGTTGCCATTCACTTTTAAAGAGTGAAGGGCGTACGCTGGCCAAGAAAGCAATTGGCGAGGATTCGGATGTAGAGTGCGTGAACACGGAGGATATGCTGTGGCTCGGTACGCGCCTTCCTCACATTAAGCTAGAAAACGATATCACCATTCCCGCCTCCCTGCGATCCGAGTCTTACACAGCCTCCAGTGCGGTGTCTCGTGTACTGGGAGATGCCGGTGAGGCGTTCTCCTATTTCGCCACATGCAATGCGCTTGCTGCGGAGGCAGAGCTGTCAGATAGCACCCCTGGCTTCGTACGAGTTGCCGACGTGAATAAAGCTTCAAAGGAGGGGCTTCTCCTGATTGGGGCCAACGGCACACCTATGAAAACCTCTGTCGGGGATGACCTGCGGGACGCGAAGTGGGCAGTACGGCCTACCGGGCTCACTGAGAACGATAAGCCCCTATACGCTCTGTTCACGCGCTCGGGCAGTGGTTGGTCAGGTTTCCACATCAGAACGATGGCTGGAGTATTCTCCTACATCAAAAAGCACCTCGGGGACGCCTATGTGGACAGCAAGAGTGCGCAGGTGTTGTCAAGCCGCACCAAACCACTTCATGGGTTCACGCTGGAAGCCTGGCTCGGCGGTAAGCAGAGTGTAACTGAGGCCTTCATGTATGAGTGCGCATATGCCATGCAGGAAGATATGGACCACGCCTCTCTACTCCAGTCAGCAGAGGACATCAGCTACTTCCTACGTATACTCATCTGGAGAGCACGGGCGGTGGGCGTCCAAGATGGGGAGACGATCAACACGGGCCTGTTGCGTTCGGATGGCAAGTTCATGTATGTGGCATTGCATAACCTATATGAGAACATCAACTTCGTTAGTGTCCGGTACCTGGGTGGCCGAGAGGATGACAAGAAGCCTCTCCTCTTCTACCGCTACACGGACAAGCTGTGCCTCCGTACAAAGGAGGGCCTAACGTATTCTGATCGGTCTCTTAAGCACGTACTTCTGGACAACAAACTGCGTCTGGGTACAAAATTGGCGGGTACGTCAGAGGTAAAGCTTCTCAGTGGTTTGCGATACTCTGTCGAGGACGCTGAGCGCAGACTCTCTGCCAATCCATTCTACGCCCAGCCCTTCTACGACCACACCCATGATTCTATCGCCTTCTTCATCCCCTTCTACCTGGAGCGTGGAGGGGAGGTGCTAGCCGCACTTCTGGTCAGCGGTAACACGGTGAGAACAGTTTACCCCATTGAGTGGGCACGGCAAAGAGCTGTATGTCTTGGCATTCCACTCGCTGACTGGCTTCGTAAATAAACCATCTACCCCTGGCAGACGGGATAAAGTCTGCCTCCTATGCTGGTATAGCTCAGTAGGTAGAGCAGCTGATTTGTAATCAGCAGGTCGGGGGTTCGAGTCCGTCTACCAGCTCCATAATCTTTATGGGGGTACTGTGTAGAGAGAAAGGAAGATTATATGCGTAGCCAAGGTCCTTATTTTGTGTTCAACCAGGAAGAATTGAAAGTGCTTGGGCAGGATGGGTGGCTTACTGGTGAGGAACTCCGTACTGGTTCCTATGCTCGTGGGTTCACAACACCAGAGGGAGCCAGAGAAGCACAGGTCGCATTGCCGATTATTGAGCAGAGTGGGACGTGCATTATTAGGCATAAGACACTCGTTAAGCTTCAGGAGTTCCCAGAGGCATTCAACATCTCGTATGGGGAAGAAGCCTCTTGCCTGGATTGGGTTTTAAAAGTAATCAGCAGCTTAAATTCCTATCAAAACCAAGTTGTAGAGGAAATGGAGAAGCTTACTCAAAATCTGTCTACTGTTGATAGGGAGATCTGTGATGAGCTGCACTACATAGAGTTCTGTAATCTCAATGCTGCAGAAGGGTATAAGAGCTACAAGAGGTTGAAGGAGCTCCAGCAAAAGAGGCGTGCAATAAAGAACTCGTTTGAGATGCTTGACGCCGTGCAGGTAGTTGTTAGCGGAGTCTCTAAGATTGAGAAGATGGTGACTGATCCAGCGAAGAAGTCATACACATTGCGTGAGCCTGAAACATTTATACATGATTGGCGTGGGTGAGCGTTCTCACTAAGTCTTTCAGCATTCTACGAGGCTTTACTTTTCGCGTTAGTGGGAGGAAATATAATGTTCGATATTAAAAAGCGTAAGGATTTGTCTGGCTCCACGGTACGTGGGCTTATCACTGAGCTCTTGGAGCTTCCTATGGATGCCCGTGTATTCTGTTGTGGGGATAACAACATGTACCTTCATGTAGAGGCGGACAACTCTGCTGTATGTTTGGATCATTCTGATCTGGACGAGTGCTATGAGGTGGAAGCCTTATGAAGCGAACTCACAGAAATATAGTCATAGCCATTGTCATTGCTCTCTCTATTTTGACAATCGTCGATTGTTGTATGTTCTACACACGCATCTTTGGTGGGTAGAAGCTGGGTCGGGAGAAAGTGTACAATGGTGGCATACTTAAGCACTAATGTGGGTTTCAAGGTAGTTAGTCACGAATTCTTCCAACGGATATCCTCTCTTGTGAAATTGAAGTAACGGAGTTGATATCTAGGTGAAACACATAGCTTCTTGCTCATTCGGCAAAGACAGTATGGCTACGATACTCTTAGCTTTAGAGCATACTCTTCCACTGGATGAGGTTATCTACTGTGAGGTTAGGTTTACAAGTAGCATATCTGGTGAGCATCTAGAGCATCGAGAGTTTATACACTCTACAGCTATTCCATTCCTGAAGGCGGCTGGGATAAAGGTCACTGTTGTTCGGGACAGGAAGGCCTATTTGGATCTCTTCTGCCGTCCAGTCACTAGAGGGCCCCAAGAAGGGAGAGGTGCGCGCATGGCCTTTGTGCGGAAAATGCTACATACAGCGGGATCTGAAAAACAGACCGCTGGAGAGGTACATGCGAACCCTAAGGGGGCAAATTACACAGTATGTTGGTATAGCAGCCGACGAGCCGAAGCGATTAGCCAGATTAGCCGGAACTAATAAAGTTTCGCTTCTGGCTAAGTACGGTGTTGCTGAAGCGTCAGCGTTGGCTCTCTGTAAGCGGTATAACCTTCTCTCCCCTATCTATGAGTTCACTTCACGGGGAGGTTGCTTCTTCTGCCCTAATGCAGGTTGGTCGGAATTACAGCATCTGTACAACTACCATCCTGACCTGTGGAAC
>PPYE01661773.1_pt1 | contig 40325 bp, 34 predicted proteins | sample 1559881 | NCBI WGS metagenome assembly PPYE01 (sample SAMN08240022, study PRJNA423297) | Human gut metagenome, whole genome shotgun sequencing project. | reverse complement strand
GGTCCTGCAGGTCGGCGTCCAGGGTGGCCACATAGTCTCCTCTGGCCGCCTTCAGACCCGCATAAATGGCGGATTCCTTGCCGAAGTTGCGGCTGAAGGAGACATACCGCACCCGGGGGTCCCGGTCATGCAGTTCCCGGGCCACACGCAGGGTGCCGTCCCTGGACCCGTCATCCACAAAGATAAATTCAAAATCGGCGCCGTGGCTGGTTTTCATTTCGGCCGCCACGCGGGACGCCTCCTGATAGAACAGCGGCATGGCTTCCTCTTCATTGTAACTGGGCACAACGAGGGAGATCAGCATAGGGGTGAACCACCTTTCGGGCAGAAAACTTTCTCTTATTATACAGCAGTGTGCAGCGCTTCGCAACGGGTCAGAAGCAGACCAGCAGATAGCCGTCCTGCCTGGTGACACCGGCGGGCATCGTTTCGGCCAGGGCGTCCCCCGCCGCCTGCTGTTCGCCGGTGGGACGGGGATACACATGACCCAGCTCCTCCATGAGCAGGTACATCTGTTCATGGCTGCCGAAGGCCGTCTGGGCCCAGTTGATGACCAGGGTCTGGGGGTTTTCGTACCGGTACAGAACCCCCTGGGGCCCATCCAGCGCCGTGGCAATGACCCACGCCGCCGTGTAGGCGGGGCTGCCCGCCGGGATCTCCGCCCGGGCTTCCAGCTCGGGGGAGAGTTCCACCTCTCCCGTAAAGACCACCGGCACAGTGCCCGTCGGGTCCAGAGCCGCCAGATCGGCGGCGGTCTGTTCCAGAAGGGCCTTTTCATACTGCCAGCGGTCCCGGTCAAAGCGCAGGTCATCGGTCAGTGCCCAGGCCTCGGTGCCCAGCAGGGCCACAGCCAGCAGAGAGCACAGGGCGGCCAGGGGCAGGCTGCGGCGGCTGTCCAGGGCTTTGCCCAGCCACAGCCAGACCACAAAGGGCACAAACACCGCAAAGCACTGGCAGGCCCGGGCCATCTGGGAGCCGGTGCCCTGCAAAAGCCCCAGGGAAAACTGGGAGAGCAGCAGGCACAGCGCCCACAGCCGGCGGCCGCGGCGGGGCAAAGCCCACACCACCAGGGCCAGACAGGCCAGCAGCAGCAGGCCCAACGCCGGCACGGCCAGCGCCTCGGCCCCGTATTTGGTCAGGAATTCCCGCACAGGGATGAGGATAGCATCCCGCACGCTGTCCCGCCGGAACCAGAAGATGGTCTTGGAGGCGCTGCCGTTTTCCCCGCTCACCCCCATCAGGGCACGCAGGGCCGCGGCCATGCCGCTGCGCAGCACCAGGGCGGCAGCCAGGGGCCACAGTCCCCGCAGAGCCATGCCCAGACCGGCCCGCAGGGACCGGGGCGGGGCCGCCAGCAGCAACAGGAACACCAGGGTGAGCCAGACCGGGGCGAAGGACTCATACAGTCCCAGGGCAAACATCAGGCAGAGCGCGGCCCTCGCCCCGCCGGACAGGCCGCGGCGCCAGCCTGCCGCCATCCCCGGCCAGACCAGGCAGGCCCCCAGCACGCAGAGCAGATACCCCAGCCCCACCCCGCACTGGTTGGAGTACATGAGGATCTCCCCATGGTAAGGCCAGAGGAGAAGTCCGCCCGCCAGAAGAAGCGCTCCGGGCAGAGCCGGCTGCCGGCCGGCGGCGGTGTATACCAGGGCCGCCAGCAGCACCCCTGCCAGGAGCAGGCAGAGGGCAAAGAAGAATTCCGGCCAGAATCGCTGGTAGGTCATGATGCCGGTGGCCGCCTGGAGCAGCCAGACGGTGAACCGCCCCTGGCGCAGGAATTCCCCGCCCTGCTGGTAGGTGGCAATGGCCAGATCGTCCATGTCCACGGCGGGCACGGCCATGGCGTAGCCGTAGCCCAGAACGGCCAACGCCGCCAGCACCGCCCACAAAAGCGGGCGGCGGGCCAGGGCGGCCAGGTTGGACCAAACCGGATTGTGTTGTGTCTGTTTCATCCTTTTATCCTTTGGCCGGAACGGGGGTCCGGGTGTTTTTGCGGCGGTATACGCCCAGGGCGATCAGGCCCGCCAGGGTCAGCAGACTGACGGCCTCGGCGGCGCGCCAGAACCAGGGTTCGGCATAGGACACCCGGATGGTGCCGCTGTATCCCGCCGGGACATCCACCCGGACCATCTTGCTCTCCGGGTCCTGGGTCACGGTCAGGGCATTGCCCGCCTCATCTCCGGCCTGATAGTAGGGATAGTACAGGATGGGCACGGTGACGGTGCCCCCATCGGTACTCTGGCAGGTGAAGGTGGCGGTCAGGCCGCTGAGGGAGCTGTCGGTGAGCGTCACCCCGTCGGCCTCGATGGTCCGGGGACCGCCGAAGTCGGTTTTTTCGGTGCCGGCAGGCAGGTACTCCCCTGCCCCGGCGTCACAGGAATCCAGGGCTGCGGCGCTGTAGCAGAACAGGGTCTCGTTGTCGGTGAGGGCGGTCTGCACAAAGCCGCCCCAGCTGAAGAGGGTGAGCACCAGCAGCACCCCCGCCGAAAGATTGCGCAGGTCCGGCCGGTCAGCCAGCAGGCAGAGGGCACAGGCCCCCGCCAGGGCCCAGAACCAGGTGGCCGGACTGAGGAACCGCCAGACATACTGCACCATGGCCACCAGCTTGCCCAGGACCGGGTTCAGGTTGTACAGGTTGTCCCAGGGGAAGATGTCGCTGGCCAGGACCAGGCAGACCAGGCCTGCCCACAGTCCGAAGCTGCCCAGGCGCCAGACGGGATTTTTCCGGTCGCCCCGGCCCATGGCGGTGACCAGCACGAAAAGTCCCGCCGCCAGCAGCAGGGTCAGGCCCAGGCCGATGGCCATCTCCTCATAAGTACCCTGATCCAGACCCAGGTTGTACCGCTCGGCCACGCCGCTGAAGGAAAGGCCCAGCATCTGGCCCAGGAAGGCGGCGGTGTTGTGTGGGCCGGAGCTTTCCTGGGTGGTGATGACCAGATCCCCCCGCATGTAATCGAACAGGGGCAGCAGGAACCACAGGTTGAGCAGGGCGGTGATGCCCACCACCTTGCACAGCGGGAAGAAGGTGTTTCTGCGCAGGGTCCGGCGCAGCAGCACCACACAGCTGCCCAGGGTGAGCATGCCCACGATCTCGCAGCTGAGCAGATGGGTCTGGATCAGGCCGGTAAAGCCGATGACCGCCGGCAGCCAGACAAGGGGGGCGGCTTTGGCGCCGTCCGGCTGGGTGAAGATCTTCCACAGCCCGTAAAATACCAGGGGCAGGAAAAGCATGGCGGTGTATTCCCCCACGGCCCCCCGCAGATAGATGTTGATGATGCGGTAGATGGACAGGGTGTACAGCACGCTGCCGAAAAGGGCGGCCCAGTGATTTTTGAGCATCCGGCGCAGGCAGAACCAGCTGACCAGGGCGGTGCCCATATTCACCGCCACCACATACACCTTGTAGGCTCCCTGCACCGTCACCCCGAAGAAGCGCAGCAGCGCCGGAAAGTAGAGGAGCAGTTCCCCGTAAAAGACCGACACCGCATACCCCCGGCCGTCCAGCCAGAAAGGCTGGATGCGCACCGGCAGCTGTCCGGCGGCAATGCCCTGGGCCAGACCTTCGATGCGGTTGAGGTGGAACTGCAGGTCATGCCCGGGGATGAGCCCGCCGGTGAGCAGCGGCAGGGAGGCAATGAGGGCCGCCCCGCCCAGGCCCAGGGCCGTGACCGACGCCCGGGGTCCGCCGGGGAGCACCAGGCGCCCGGACCAGAGCAGCCAGATCAGGTCCGCCGCTGCGAAAAATACCAGCCGGCAGAGCAGATTGTACCAGGAATAGGCCTGACTGTAGGAAATGACGATGCTTTCCAGGGTAAAGCCGCTGCCGCCGGTGGCGATGCGCAGGGTGGCCTGCTGCTGGTCGCTGGGCACCAGTGCCTGGAAGGTCACCGCCCGCATGCCTTCCCGCAGGGTGACGGTATCGGCCTGGGCGGTGGATTTGTAGAAATAGCAGGTCACATCGTCCCCGCCGCCCAGGTAGGCCACGGTAACGTTGTACATGCCCGGTTCCAGTTCCAGCCAGCGGGTGGCCAGCACTTCTCCCGAAAGCCCCGCCTCCACCTCGGTGCCCTGGGTGGTATGGGTGATGCCGTGGTCCAGCATGTCTCCCATGCTGTCGCTGAGCAGGGTGGTGGTGCCCCGCACCGCCCGGTCCTGCACAAAGCCGCCCACCAGAAAGACCGCTTCGATGAGGATGACCGTCCACACCAGCCAATGGCGCGGCAGCCGCTTCTGCAGGGCCGCGCGCAGGTTTTGCCGCATCAATATACTTCTCTCCTTCAACGGGATATTTGCCATGATATGCGAAAAGAGCCCCCGTGGCTGCGGGGGCTCCGTGTTTTATTTCGCGGCCAGATTGACCAGCTTGCCCTTGACGTAGATCTCCTTGACCAGCGTCTTGCCGGCCAGGGCTTCGGTCACGGCGGGCTCCGCCTTGGCGGCGGCGATGGCATCGGCGGCTTCCACACCGGCGGGAACCTTGATGCGGGCCTTGATCTTGCCGTTGACCTGCACCGCGATCTCGATGGTCTGCTCGGTGCACTTGGCCTCGTCGTACTTGGGCCAGGGGTGGTAGGCCAGACGGTCCTCGTGGCCCATCTGCTCCCACAGTTCCTCGGTCATATGCGGGGCGAAGGGGTTGAGCAGCTGCAGCAGCACCTCGTACTCGGGACGGGTGGCGCCACCGGCATCGGACAGGGCGTTGACGTAGATCATCAGCTGGGCGATGGCGGTGTTGGCCTTCAGGCTGTCGATGTCCTCGCCCACCTTCTTGATGGTGCGGTGCATCAGGGATTCCAGTTCGGGGCGCACGCCGCCCTCCACCAGCTTGTCCCCCATGGCCCAGATGCGGTCCAGGAAACGCTTGCAGCCCTTGATGGAGGAGGTGTTCCAGGGCGCGGCCTTCTCAAAGTCGCCGATGAACATCTCGTACAGGCGCAGGGTATCGGCGCCGTACTCGTCCACCACGTCGTCAGGGTTGACCACGTTGCCCAGGCTCTTGGACATCTTGACCACCGGGTGTTCGGCCATTTCGCCGTACTGTTCCACCAGGTGTTCCCGGGCAGCCTTCTCGGAGCCGAACTCCGCCACCAGCTTGCGCTGTTTTTCGGCGGGCAGGTTCACAAAGCTGTGGGGGTTGAGACCCAGGATCATGCCGTGGGAGGTGCGCTTGGCGTAGGGCTCCTTGGTGGGGACCACGCCGATATCATACAGGAATTTGTGCCAGAAACGGCTGTACAGCAGGTGCAGGGTGGTGTGCTCCATGCCGCCGTTGTACCAGTCCACCGGGCTCCAGTATTCCAAGGCTTCCTTGCTGGCGATGGCATCCTTGTTGTGGGGATCCATGTAGCGCAGGAAGTACCAGCTGGAACCGGCCCACTGGGGCATGGTATCGGTCTCCCGCTTGGCGGGGCCGCCGCAGCACGGGCAGGTGGTGTTCACCCATTCGGTGTGGCGGGCCAGGGGGCTTTCGCCGTTTTCGCCCGGTTCAAAGTCCTTGATCTCGGGCAGGCGCAGGGGCAGCTCGCTTTCGGGCAGGGGCTGCCAGCCGCACTTTTCGCAGTAGACCATGGGGATGGGTTCGCCCCAGTACCGCTGACGGCTGAAGACCCAGTCGCGGAGCTTGAAGTTGACCTTCTTGCAGCCCTTGCCGTTCTCTTCCAGCCAGGCGTACATCTTGTTCTTGGCATCCTCCACCGACAGGCCGGTGAGGAAACCGGAGTTGACCAGGGTGCCGGTGGCCACGTCGGTGAAGGCACCCTCATCCAGGTTGGCCGGGGTGGTGCCGCGGACGACCTCCACGATGGGCAGACCGAACTTCTTGGCGAACTCCCAGTCACGGGTATCGTGGGCAGGCACGGCCATGATGGCGCCGGTGCCGTAGGTGGCCAGGACGTAGTCGGAGATAAAGATGGGCACGGTCTGGCCGTTCACCGGGTTGACCGCCTCCACGCCCTGGATGCGCACGCCGGTCTTTTCCTTGTTCAGCTCGGTGCGCTCGAACTCGGACTTGCGGGCGGCTTCCTGCTGGTAGGCGGTGATCTCGTCGGGGTTCTTGATGAGCCCCGCGTCCATCCACTTCTTCAGGTAGGCGTGCTCGGGGGAGACGACCATATAGGTGCAGCCGAACAGGGTGTCGGCGCGGGTGGTGTAGACGGTGAGCACATCACCGGCAGTGGTATCAAAGTTGATCTCGGCGCCGTGGCTGCGGCCGATCCAGTTCTTCTGCTGGGTGGAGACGCGCTCGATGAAGTCCAGGCCGTCCAGATCGTCGATGAGGCGGTCGGCATAGGCGGTGATCTTCAGCATCCACTGGCTCTTGACCTTGTGGACCACGGGGCTGCCGCAGCGCTCGCACACGCCGTTGACCACTTCCTCGTTGGCCAGGACCACCTTGCAGCCGGTGCAGTAGTTGACGTTGGTCTCCTTCTTGTAGGCCAGACCCTTCTTGTACAGCTGCAGGAAGATCCACTGGGTCCACTTGTAGTACTCGGGGTCGGTGGTGTTGATCTCACGGTCCCAGTCAAAGGACAGGCCCAGGGCCTGGAGCTGGCTCTTGAAGCGGGCCACGTTCTTGGCGGTGACGATCTCGGGGTTGATGTGGTTCTTCAGGGCATAGTTCTCGGTGGGCAGGCCGAAAGCGTCCCAGCCCATGGGATACAGCACGTTGTACCCGCACTGCCGCTTTTTGCGGGCCACAATATCCAGGGCGGTGTAGCTGCGGGGATGCCCCACATGCAGGCCGGCGGCGGACGGATACGGGAACTCTACCAGCGCATAGAATTTCGGCTTGGAATGGTCGATCTCGGCGTGGAAGGTGTGTTCATCCTGCCACACCTTCTGCCATTTGGCTTCCACAGCTTTGAAGTCGTACTTCACGGTTGATCTCTCCCCACTATTTTACAAAATGGTATTTATTCGGCCGGTTTCATCCATTCGGCGGCGGGCATTTCGGCGGCGTCGGCCCAAAGGTGTTCCAGGTCGTAATAATCATGGGCTTCCTTGGTGAACACATGCACGATGACAGTGCCGTAGTCCAGCAGCACCCAGCGCTTGCCGTCATGGCCTTCGCTGCGCAGAGGATGCACCCCCTGCTGGGACAAAGCGAAGTCCGCCTCGTCCGCCAGGGCGCCCACATGGGTGGTGGAGGTGCCGGTGGCGATGACGAAGTAATCGGTGACGGTGGTCAGGTCCTCGACCTTGAGCACGCGGATGTTCAGTGCTTTTTTGGCGTCCAGAGCACGGGCCAGTTCAATGGCCAGGGTCTTGCTATCCATAAATCTGTTCTCCTTTTATTTTGCATGCAGGCACTCAGGCGGCCTGGTCCTCGCCGGAGGAATCGGCGGAATCGGTACCGTCCCCGGTGGAGGCAGCGTCCCCTTCAGGAGCTTCGGTCGGGGTGTCGTAGACATACTCGCTGCTGGTATCCACGCCGGATTCCTGCGCAGCGTCGTTGACCTGCTCGTTGATGGCGGCCATGAACTGCACGTTGGGGTTGGAAGCGGAGACGCCGCTGGTATCCAGCACGTTATCCACCACCTGCAGCTGGCTGGCGTCCACGGGGCCGGTGTTTTCACGGTAATAGGTGTTGAGCAGGTCGGCGGTTTCCTGGCGGGCCACCACGACCACGTCGTTGCCGTTGTAGGTGATGCCGCCCATATACACCGGCACCTGGGCCAGCATGATCTTGTCACTGGAAACGCTCATCAGGCTGACCGCCACACTGATCAGGTCGGAGATGCTCAGGCTGGTATCCACCATGCTCAGGTAGAAGGGCAGGTTCTTGGCGATATCCCACGCGGTCATGGAGCGCAGCTTGGCGAACATAGCGGCGTAGAAGTAGCGCTGGGTGTTCAGACGGCCCAGGTCGCTGTTGGCGTAGCTGTGACGGTTGCGCAGCAGGAATTCCGCCGCGGCGCCGTCCAGGTTGCGGTAGCCCTGTTCCAGGGCACTGCCCTTGTAGGACATATCCTGGGGGATATAGCAGTACACACCGCCCAGGATATCCACCAGTTCCACCAGTTTTTCCAGCCGGATGCTCACATAGCCGTCGATGGAGACCTGGAACTCCTTGCTGACCTCCTCGCACAGGGCGTTGAGGTTGTTGTAGCCCTTGGAGCCCTGGGTCTTGGCAATGGCGTTGATCTGGTAGTTGCCGGAATAGCTGGCGTCGGTGGTGACGAAGATGTTGCGGGGGATCTGCAGCATCTTCACTTCGCCGGTCTCATTGTTGAAGTGCATCCACATGATCATGTCGGTCATGCCGTCATTGCTCTGGGAGTCTTCCCCGGAGCCGTCCTCGGTGGAACGGTCGATGCCCACCAGCAGGATGTTGATCTCCTTGCCGGCAAATTCCTTGGGGGTGTTCAGCAGCTGGTTGAAGGTGATGTTGCCGCCGGTCTCGGGGCGCAGGGCGTTCATGATCAGGGCCACGGTGACACCGAAGATGAGCACCAGCACCAGCAGGGTGGACAGCAGGATCTTCCACCATGTACCCTTTTTCTTTTTCTTGCCGCCCTTTTTGCCGCTGCCGTCATCGCCGCGGCCTTTGCGGCCCTTGCCGGGGCCCTTGGGGGGCTGTCCGCCGGCGGAAGCGCCGCCGCTGCGGCGGCCGGAGGCGGAGGAGGCGGAACCGCTGCGGGCGGAACCGGACGTGCTGCGGGAGGATGCCCGGGCAGCCGGCTGTTCGGCCGCGGCGGCCGGCTGGGCGGCCCGGGCGGCCTGACGGGCCTCGAACTCGGCGTCGCCGTCAAAATCATAGGCAGGGCGCTCGCCCTGGGCGGAACGCAGGTCCAGATGCTGCACCTGGGCCCGGGCGCCGGCGGACGCCTGCTTGGCGGCGGCCTGACGGCGCAGGGCCATGGCCTGACGCTGCGCCATGGTCAGGTTTTCTTCTCCGGACTGGGGCTGGGCCGCACGCTGTACCGGCCGCTGGGGCTGAGCCGCAGGCTGGACCGGCTGGGCGCGGTGAATGGTGCGCTGGGGCTGGGCCTGCTGACGGGGGTCGGCAGGCTGCTGGGCGTAGCGGGCCGTGTGCTGCACCGGCTGATGGATGGTGCGCGGGGCCGTCTGCGCGTTCTGTGCCTGACGGGCAGCCTGATACCGCTGCACATCGGCCGGCTGTACCGGCGTAAACTGGCGGCTGCGGCGGCTGCTTTCGGCAGCGGCCATGCGGGCGCGGCGGCGGGCTTCCTCCAGCTGGCTGGAAGAGGCGGCGGCGCCGGAGGTGCGGATGGTGCGCTGTGCGTCGCCGGCATGATACACCGTGCGCTGGGCGTCACCGGTGTTCAGTTTGCGTGGTTCGCTCATGGGCGTCCTCCCTTTTTGGTGGCGGGGTGCGGCGGACGGGGCCGGAGCATCCCTTTTGGGAATATGGTATGTTCATCCTTTTTGGGCGATGCGTTCCTGCAGGTCCTCACAGGCCGCTACGGTCTGGGGGTCCAGTTTTCCGCCCTTCTTTTTCACAAAGGCAATGCTCTGCTGCAGACTGTGCAGCAAAGCCAGATCCAGGTCCTGCATCTCTTCCTGCCGCAGCCGGTCCACGCCGGGGTAATCCCGCTCGGCGCTGGTGGCGTCCGCCATGTAGATGATCTTTTCCAGCAGGGTCATGTCGGCTTTGCCGGTGGTATGACACTCGATGGCAGAAAGGATCTCCGGGTCGGTAACGCCCCATTGGGTGGCGCACAGGATGGCGGCGGCAATGCCGTGCCAGACCGGCGTGGGCCGGGACGCGGCATTTTTAGCCATTATAGCATTGTCGGAAAAAATCTGCAACATTTCCTCTTGGGGCAATTCTTTCGCACTGTCATGCAAAAGTGCCGCCAGTGCGGCCTTTTCCTCGTCCGCACCGTAGCGGCGGGCCAGTTCCACCGCCTTATTTTTTACATTTACGGTGTGCTTGTACCGTTTGCGGGACAAACGGCCTTTTACCAGTTCCTGGGCTTCTTCACAGGTCATGTAATACTTCCCTCTTTGTCAAAAAAGTTCGGTTGGCGGCAGGCAGGCTGCCTCAGACTGTCAAAAAAATCCAAATCCGCCTCCATCGGCGGACCAGCGCCGACGATGGAGACACCGACAGGGAAATTTTGCGGCAAATTGTGTGCAAGGAGCAAAGCGACGCGTGCGCGGTTTGCCGCAAAATTTTGTCGAGGGGGATTCCAAAAGGGGGAATAGGCCCGTCAGGCAATTGCCGTGCGGGACTGTTCCCCTTTTTGCAGCGTGTCGAGTCTCTCGACACGCTGTGGCGGCAGGCAGGCGCCGGGGCTTTACACCCGGTCCCCCAGGCCGTAGAGTCCGTTTTGGCGGATGATGCCCCGCACGGATGCGGGCAGAACCTGCCGCAGGGTGTCGTCATCCAGGTTGCCGGCGCGAATCTGGCTGGACGCGCAGGGCACCGGCACCGCGTGGGCAAAAAGTACCCGCCCGCCGCAGGGGCGCAAAGCGTCGGCGGCAGCGTGCAGGTCGGCACTGTCGCCCCCGGCCCGACTCTGCACCACCAGGGTGGCCAGGGCCAGGATGGCCTGCCACCGGTGCCACCTTGTAAAGCTGAGCAGCATGTCACTGCCCAGGGCCAGATACAGGGCCGTTCCCGGGTTGGTGTCCCGCAGCATCTGCAGGGTATGCACGGTGTAGCTGCGCCCTTCCTGGTCGATCTCCCACCGGCTGACCTCCACCCGGGGGTCCACGGCGGTGAAACAGCGGCACATGGCCAGACGGAGTTCGGCGGGGGTGGCGCTGGCGGCTTTATGAGGCGGGATGCCCGCGGGCATGACCAGGACCTTGTCCGGATGCACCGCCTCCATGGCCGCCTGCAGATTGTTCATATGCCCTTGGTGCGGCGGGTCAAAGGTACCGCCGTACAAAAGCAGTTTGCCCACCGGTTCCATCAGTCAGCGGGCCGAGGCCAGCAGAGCGGTAAAGTCGGAGTCCTTGTCCTTCTGCAGGAAGAGCACGAACTTGCGGCCGATGACCTGGACGCACTGGGCGCCGGTGGCTTCGGCCAGGATGGCGGCGGCCTCCTTGGCGGAATATTCGCTGTTTTCCAGCACCTTCACCTTGATGAGTTCCCGGGCGGCCAGACACTTGCCCACCGCTTCGATCATGGCGGGGCCGATCTCCCCTTTGCCCACCTGGAACACGGGGTCCAGAGTGTTGGCGGCGCCGCGCAGGGCCGCACGCTGTTTGCTGGTCAGAGTTTTCATATCAGAAATCCTTTCGGTGTTGGTTGTTTATTTCCCCAGGAAAGCGGGCAGCGCCTGTTCCAGGCGTTCCATGGCCCGCCCCCGGTGGCTGATGGCGTCCTTCTCCCCGTCCGCCAGTTCGGCGTAGGACCGCCGGGCGGTGTTGGGGGCGGTGGAACCGTCGGGCAGGCCCACGCAGTCGGGGACAAAAAGCGGATCATAGCCGAAACCGTTCTCCCCGGTCAGGCCGAAGGCCACGGTGCCGGGGCACTCCCCTTCCACCGTCAGTTCCCGGCCGTCGGGCAGCATGAGGCAGACAGCGGAGACAAACCGGGCGGCCCGCTTGTCCGCCGGGATATCCTTCATGGCATCAAGCAGTTTCTGGTTGTTGGCGTCGTCGTCTCCGTGCACCCCCGCATAGCGGGCGCTGTACACACCGGGAGCGCCGTTCAGTGCGTCCACGCACAGGCCGGAATCGTCGGCCACGGTGGCAAGGCCGGTGGCTTTGCAGAAAGCTTCCGCCTTGATGCGGGCATTTTCGGCAAAGGTGGTGCCGGTTTCCTCCGGGTCCAGGGTGACCCCCAGCTCCCGCAGGCTTTTCACCGTATGACCGGCCCGTTCCAGGATCCGGCGCAGCTCCTTGAGCTTGCCCTGGTTGTTGGTGGCAGCGCAGAAGATCATGCCTGTTCCTCCTCCTTCTTGGGCAGTTCGGGCAGCAGGGCCTCGGAGAAATCGGTGGCGGAGAAGAAGATCAGGTCGTCGATCTTCTCGCCCACCCCCACAAAGCGGATGGGCAGGCCCAGCTTTTCGTGCACGCCCAGGATGCAGCCGCCCTTGGGGGTGCCGTCCAGCTTGGTGAGCACCACGCCGGTGGCCCCCGCCGCCCGACAGAATTCCTGGGCCTGACTGATGGCGTTCTGGCCGGTGATGGCGTCCAGCACCAGCAGCACTTCCAGGCTGGCTTCGGGGCTGGCCTTCCTGACGCTGCGGGCGATCTTGGAAAGCTCGTCCATCAGGCCCTTCTTGTTGTGCAGGCGTCCGGCGGTGTCGGCAATGACCATGTCATAGCCCCGGGCGTTGGCGCTCTGCACCGCGTCGAAGATGACGGCGGCGGGGTCGGCGCCCTCCCCGGCCTTGACCAGGGGCACCCCGGCCCGCTCGGCCCAGGTTTCCAGCTGCTCGCTGGCCGCGGCGCGGAAGGTATCCCCCGCCGCCAGCATGACCCGCTTGCCCAGGTCCTTGTACAGGTAGGCCAGCTTGGCGATGGTGGTGGTTTTGCCCACCCCGTTGACCCCGATGACCAGGACCACCGCCGGGTGACCGGTCAGGTCCATCTCGTCATGGGGAGAGATCTCCAGCCGGATGATCTCCCGCAGGGCCTTCAGGGCCTGCTCGCCGGTCTTGAGGTGGTCACGCTCCACCACGTCCCGCAGCTCATCCACCAGCCGCACGGCGGTGGACGGGCCCACATCTGCCAGGATCAGCTGTTCTTCCAGGTCGTTGTACAGATCGTCGTCGATCTGGGAATTGGTCAGGGTGTTGACGATGGACTGGAAAAAGCCGGTGCGGGTCTTTTCCAGGCCATCCTGCAGCTTTTTCTTTCTAAAACTGTCAAACAGGCCCATAGGGCACACCTCCGTGGGATATGTAGGATGAAAACCGGCAAGGTCAGTTGACCAGGTCGGCGCTGACGTTGTTCAGGTCCAGGCGCAGCAGCTTGGACACGCCGTCCTCCTGCATGGTCACGCCGTACAAGACATCGGCGGCTTCCATGGTGCCGCGGCGGTGGGTGATGACGATGAACTGGGTCTTGTCGGTCATGCGGCGCAGATACTGGGCATACCGGGTGACGTTCACGTCGTCCAGAGCGGCTTCGATCTCGTCCAGGATGCAGAAGGGCGAGGGGTTGACTTCCAGGATGGCAAAGTAGATGGAGATGGCCACCAGCGCCTGCTCGCCGCCCGAAAGGGCGGACAGGTTGCGGATGACCTTGCCCGGGGGCGAGACCTCGATCTCGATGCCGGATTCCAGGACGTTGTTTTCATCCGAGAGGTAGAGGCGGGCGGAACCGCCGCCGAACAGCTCCCGGAAGATATGGCCGAAGTTGCGGTTGATCTCCTTGAAGCTCTTGGAGAACATCTCCTCCATCTCGCCCCGCAGCTCCCCGATCATCCGGGTCAGCTCTGACTTGGAGCGCTCCACGTCGCTCACCTGGGCTTTGAGGAAGTCGTACCGTTCCTTGACCTCCTTGTATTCGTCGATGGCGCCCACGTTCACGTTGCCCAGGGCGCGGATCTTGGCCCGGACTTCGGTGACCTGACGGCGCAGGTCGGTGACGTTGGAAAATTCCACGCACAAGCCTTTGGCTTCCGCCTCGGTGAGCTGGTACTCATCCCACAGCTTGGCGGCGGTGGTGTTCAGCTCGCTCTCGGCGGCGGCGCGGCGCTCGGCCAGACGGGCCATCTCCCCGCTCATCCGTTCCCGCTCGTCGGTGAGGGCCCGGTTTTCCTGGCCCATACGGGTGACGGCGGCTTCCTTCTCCATCCGGGCGGCGTTGGCCGTGCGGATGGTCTGTTCGGCGGCGGCGATCTTTTCCTTGGTCTCGGCGCGGGCCCGCTCGATCTCAGCCACCCGCAGCTCGTTGGCTGCGATGGTCTGCTTGGCGGCCTCGATATTGGCCTGCAGTTCCCGGGCCCGGGCTTCGGCTTCCCCGGTGCGGCCCCGCAGGGTCTCCAGGGCAGCCTCATGCAGGCCGATGTCCTTCTCCCCGGTGAGGCGGTTCATCTGAGCTTCCGAGAGGGAGGCGGTCAGGGCTTCCCGGCGGCGGCTGAGCTCACCGGTGCTCTCGCCCAGCTGGGACAGCTCGGCGTTGTACTTGTCCAGTTCGGTCTGGGCGGCGGCGGCCCCGGTCTCGGCCTGGGCCCGGGCGGCCTCGTTCTCCTTCAGCTGGTCTTCCAGCTGCTTGATCTCGGCGCCCCGGCGCTGGGCCGCGGCGGCGCCCTCCTGCACGGCGGCGTCCAGGCGTTCCAGGTCCAGGCTGGCTTTCAGCCGTTCGGAAGCGGCGTTGACGCTCTCGCTCTCCGCCCCGGCCAGCTCGGCGGCCAGGGTATCCGTTTCCGCCTGACGGGCCTTGGCTTCCCGCTCGGCTTCCGTCCGGCGCTGTTCCAGCTTTTTCAGCTTGACACGCAGTTCTTCCAGTTCCTGCTTGCGGCTGAACACCCCCGCGCTGCGGGCGGTGGAACCGCCGGTGAAGGAACCGCCGGCGTTGATGACCTGACCGTCCAGGGTCACGATGCGGTTGCGGTAACCCAGGTTTTTGGCCACGGCGGACGCCTCTGCCAGGTCCTCCACCACGATGATGCGGCCCAGCAGGTTGTCAATGATATGGCGGTAGCGGTCGTCCGCTTCCACCAGGTCGGCGGCCACCTCGGCGGTGCCGGTGAGGCGGCCGTTGAACCGGTTGCCCTGGACGGTGTCCAGGGGCAGGAAGGTGGCGCGGCCGGCCCGTTCTTCCTTCAGGAAAGCGATGGCGGACCGGGCGCAGCGCTCGTCCTCCACCACGATGTTCTGCAAGGCAAAGCCCAGGGCCGTCTCGATGGCGGTCTCGTAGCCTTTGCGCACCGTGAGGATGCCGGCCACCGGGCCGATGATGCCCCGCAGCCGGTTGGCTGCGGCGGCCCGCATGACCGTCTTGACGCTCTGCTGGTAGCCGTCCAGGTTGCGTTCCAGGTCTTCCAGAATGCGGATGCGCTGGGCGGTGTTGGAGCGGTCCCGGTCGGCCTTCTGCAGGGCGTCGGCGGCCTCGGCCTGCTGACGGCGGCGGCTTTCCAGCTTGAGTTTCAGTCCGGCCTTGATGTTGTCGCAGCGGGTGACCTTCTCCTCCGCCTCTTTCAGGGCCTGGGCGGCCAGTTCCCGCTCGGCGTTCAGCCGGTCGGCGGCGCCGGAGGCTGCGGCGGCCTGGTTGCGCAGGCCGTCCAGCTGGGCGCGGGAAGCTTCGGCGGCGGAGGTCAGGGAGGCCGCCCGCACCTTCATGGCGGTGGCGGCATCCTGCAGGCGGGCAATGGCGGCTTCCACCACGTCCCGGCGCTCGCCGCTCTGCAGGGCTTCCTGTTCCAGGGCGTTCATCTGGGCCCGCAGGTCGGAGATGGTCTTGTCCGCCTGGGCCAGCTGGGTGCGCAGGGCCTCGATGGCGTCCTGGTGCTCTTTGGTCTCGGCCTCGATGCCCTTGGCGCCCTCCCCGGCCCGGGCCAGTTCGGCCTCGGCATCCTGGATCTGGGCCCGGGCGTGCTCGTTCTCGTTGTGGAGAACGGCGATCTGGCTGTCGCTGCCCGCCCCGGCTTCGGTCAAAGCGCGGATGTCGGCGTTGGCCTGCTCCACCTGGAGCATGAGCTGCTGGGCTTCCTCCCGCAGGGCTTCGGTCTTCTGATCGAACTCATCCAGCTGGCGGGAGAGGCGGGCGTAGTCGGACTCGGCGGCCTCATACCGGCGCTGCTGGTCCCGGGCGGCGTCCTGGGCCCGACGGATGGAGTCCACCCACAGGGTGACCTCCAAAGATTTGCGGGTCTCGGAGTATTCCAGGAACTTCTGGGCCTTCTCACTGTCCCGCTTCAGGGGGCCCACCCGGCCTTCCAGTTCGCCCAGGATGTCCCGCAGGCGTTCCAGATTGCCCTCGGCGGCGGCCAGACGGCGCTCGGCCTCGTTCTTGCGGTAGCGGAAGCGGGCGATGCCGGAGGCTTCCTCAAAGATCTCCCGCCGCTCGGCGCTCTTGGCGCCCACGATCTCGGCCACGCGGCCCTGGCCGATGATGGCGTAGCCGTCCCGGCCCAGACCCGTGTCCAGCAGGAGTTCGTAGATATCTTTCAGACGGACGTTCTGCCCGTTGATGGTGTATTCACTTTCGCCGCTGCGGTAATACCGGCGGCCGATGGTCACTTCCTCCGCGTCCATGGCCAGTCCATGGTCGGCGTTGTCGATGGTCAGGCTGACGGCGGCATAGCCCATGGCCCCGCGGGTCTGGGTGCCGCCGAAGATCACATCCTCCATCTTGCCCGCGCCGCGCAGCTGCTTGGAGCTGGTTTCGCCCATGACCCAGCGGATGGCGTCGGAGATATTGCTTTTGCCCGAACCGTTGGGGCCCACCACGCCGGTGATGCCGGCGCCGATGGCCACCTTGGTGCGGTCCGGGAAGGACTTGAAGCCCTGGATCTCAAGTTCTTTTAAGCGCATGCAGGCGGGTTCCTTTCCGTAATCAGGGGTTCAGGGCGGCAAGGGCCTGCTTGGCGGCCTGCTGTTCCGCCGCCTTCTTGCTCCGGCCTTTGCCGGTGGCCAGGGCCTTGCCGTTCAGGGTGACTTGCACCTCAAAGGTCTTGTCGTGGTCGGGGCCGGACTGGCCCACCACCGCGTATCGCAGTTCGGCGCCGGGTTTTTCCTGCACCAGTTCCTGCAGTTTGGTCTTGTAGTCGGGGTCCGCGGTCTTGCCCTCGGTGATGAAGGGCAGGATGAAGTTGCGGGCCACCTCCATGCCGCCGTCCAGATACAAAGCGGCAATGAGGGCCTCGAAGGCGTCGGACACCACGCTGGGGCGGGTGCGGCCGCCGCCCAGTTCCTCGCCGTGGCCCAGGCGCAGATAGCTGCCCAGGTCGATCTCGGCGGCAAAGCGGAAGAGGGCTTCCTCCGAGACGAGAGCCGCCCGCATGCGGGTCAGCTCGCCCTCGGGGCGGGAGGAATGATGGAACAGGTAATCCGCCACCACCACCGACAGCACACTGTCGCCCAGGAATTCCAGGCGTTCGTTGTGGTGGGTGGGCACCTTGGACTCATTGGCAAAGCTGGTGTGGGTCATGGCAATGCGCAGCAGTGCCGGATTCTTGAACTGATAATGCAGCACCTGTTCCAGCTTTTCAAAAGAGCGGTTCGGCATACAGGGTCCGTCCTTTCACTCATTCCTGGGCGGCAGCCATGGTCTCGGCCAGAGCCTTCTCCATGGTGCCGCACAGATCATTCTCCACGCAGGTCTTGGCCTGACGGATGGCGTTCTTGATGCCACGGGCCTTGCTGGAACCGTGGGCCTTGATGACCGGCTTGGCAGCCCCCAGCAGGGGCGCGCCGCCCACTTCCTCCGAGTCCATCATCTTTTTCAGCCCGCGCAGGCCGTCCTTGATGGTCAGATAGGCCAGTTTGGTGAACAGGTTCTGCAGGAAAATGGGCTTGAGCATGCCCAGCAGGCTGGTGGCCACGCCCTCGGTGAGCTTGAGCACCACGTTGCCCACAAAGCCGTCACACACCACCACGTCCACCTTGCCTTCCGGGATGTAGCGGGGCTCGATGTTGCCCACGAACCGGATGGAGGGGTTGGCTTTCAGCTTCTGGTGGGCTTCCCGGTACATGGGGGTGCCTTTGTGGTCCTCGGCGCCGTTGTTGACCAGGGCCACGCTGGGATTGGGGCGGCCCATGACCTTCTGGGCATAGACGCTGCCCATGGTGCCGAAGGCGTTGAGCATGTCGGCGCGGCATTCGGCGTTGGCGCCGCAGTCCAGCAGCAGGTAATGCTGCTGGATACCGGGCATGGGAGTGGCCAGGGCGGGGCGCTTGACCCCCTTGACGGTGCGCACGATGAGGCTGGTGGCCACATGCAAGGCACCGGTGGAGCCGGCGGAGACGAAGGCGTCGCCCTCGCCTTTTTTCAGCATGGTCAGGCCCTTCACCAGGCTGGAGTCCGGCTTGTGGCGGGTGGCCTTGACCGGGTCATCCTCCATGGTGACCACCTCGGTGCAGTTGATGATCTCAAAAGGTGCCAGGTCGATGTTCAGCTCGGCGGCCGCCTTGCGGATGACCTCCTCCTGGCCCAGCAGGGCGATGGTCATGCCCTGGCCGAACTCCTTCACGGCGTCGGCGGCGCCCTGCAGCACGGCGTTGGGGGCGTTGTCGCCGCCCATCACATCCAAAAGAATCTTCATTCCACGTCCTCCTGTCGGGCCACCCAGTCGGCCATGGCGGCCTGGGCGGCGTTGGAAAGCGCCAGATAACGTTCCCGCTTGTCCCGGATGGAGGTGATCTCCGCGGTGCGGGGCAAGATACCCATGTTGGCGCCCATGGGCTGGAAATCCTTGTTGGGGGTCATGAGATAGTCGATGAGCGCGCCGCACATGGTGGAGGCCGGGGGCGGCGTGTAGGGTCTGCCGTTCAGACGGGCAAAGATCGACCGCGCCGCCAGCAGGCCGCTGGCCGCGCTTTCCATGTAGCCTTCAAAGCCGGTGATCTGGCCGGCGAAAAAGACGTTGGGATGCTGTTTCAGGCTCTGGTCGGGGGCCAGGACCTTGGGTGCGTTCAGGAAGGTGTTGCGGTGCATGACGCCGTAGCGCACAAACTCCGCATTTTCCAGGCCCGGGATCATCCGGAACACCCGCTGCTGCTCCCCCCATTTCAGGTTGGTCTGGAAGCCCACCAGGTTGTACAGGGTCCCGGCGGTGTTTTCCTTGCGCAGCTGGACGTTGGCCCAGGGGCGGTGCCCGGTGTTGGGGTCCTTGAGGCCCACCGGACGCAGAGGACCGAACCGGATGGTATCGGCCCCCCGGGCGGCCATGACCTCGATGGGCATGCAGCCCTCGTAGACGGTCAGGTCCTTGTCGGCGTCGTGGCGGGGGGCCCGCTCGGCGCTGATGAGGGCGGCGTGGAAGGTCTCGTACTCCTCTTTATTGAAAGGGCAGTTCAGGTAGTCGGCCTCCCCCCGGCCGTACCGGGAAGCGGCAAACACCTTGTTGTAATCCAGGCTTTCGGCGGTGACGATGGGGGCCACCGCGTCGTAGAAGTTCAGTTCTTCCCCGCCGGAGAGAGCCGCCACGGCCTCGGCCAGGGCGCCCTCGGTGAGGGGGCCGGTGGCCACCAGGATGGGGGCATCCTCCGGGATTTCGGTGACTTCCTGCCGGTGCACCGTGATGCCCGGGCAGCTTTCCACCATGCGGGTGACCTCGGCGCTGAACCGGTCCCGGTCCACGGCCAGAGCGCCCCCGGCGGCCACCCGGGCCGTCTCGGCGGCCTGGAGCAGATGGCTGCCCATGGCGCGCATCTCCAGCTTGAGCAGGCCGGAAGCGGAGTCCGGGCGCTCGGCTTTCAGGGAGTTGGAGCAGACCAGCTCTGCAAAGCCCTCGCTTTTGTGGGCGGGGGAAAAGTGCACCGGTTTCTGCTCGTACAGGTCCACCTGCACCCCGTGCTCCGCCAGCCAGAGGGCGGCTTCGCACCCGGCCAGACCGGCGCCGTATATCGTAATCTTGTGCATGTTACTCCTTTTTGGGGGCGGCTTCCTTCACAAAGCCGCAGCCTTCCTTCAGGCAGATGAGCTGCCCCTTGCGCTTGAACAGGGTGCTGTTGCACTGGGGGCAGCGCTCGGTGACCGGTTCGTCCCAGGTCATGAAGTTGCAGGTGGGATAGTTGCCGCAGCCGTAATACACCCGGCCCTTGGCGCTCTTGCGCAGCAGCATGTGGCCGCCGCACACCGGGCACAGACCGCCGGTGTCCTTGACCAGGGGATGGGCGTTGCGGCATTCCGGGAAGCCGGAGCAAGCCACGAACTTGCCGTACCGCCCCGACTTGATGACCATGGGACGGCCGCACTTGTCGCAGATCTCATCGGTGGGGATGTCCGCCACCTTGACCTTCTTGCCCTCCATGTCCTTCTCGGCCTTTTCCAGGCTCTGGGCAAAGCCCTGGTAGAACTCGTCCACCGTCTGCACCCAGTCGGCCTGACCGTTTTCCACCACGTCCAGCTTCTTTTCCATCTCGGCGCTGAAGGTGGGGTCCACGATGTCGGGGAACTCTTCCAGCATGACCTGGTTCACCGCCTGACCCAGCGGGGTGGTCTTCAGTTTCTTGTTTTCCTTTTCCACATAGCCCCGGTCGATGATGGTGCTGATGGTGGGGGCGTAGGTGGAAGGACGGCCGATGCCGTTCTCTTCCAGGGCGTGGATGAGGGCGGCTTCGGTGTACAGCGGCGGCGGCTGGGTGAATTTCTGGTCCGCCGTCAGCTTGTACAGGTCCAGAGGCTGTCCCGCTTCCAGGGGAGGCAGGGCGGTCTCCTTCTTTTTGGTATCGTCGGTGGCTTCCTCGTACAGGGCGGTGAAGCCGTCAAAGGTGACGGTGTAGCCGGAGGCACGGAAGAGCCAGTCCCCCGCGCCCACCGTCACCGACATGGTATCCATGAGGCAGTCGGCCATCTGGCTGGCCATGAAGCGGGACCAGATCAGCCGGTACAGGCGGGCGGTATCCCCGGAGATGCTCTTTTCCACCTCATCGGGGGTGAGTTCGGGCATGGAGGGACGGATGGCTTCGTGGGCGTCCTGGGCCGCAGTGGCGGAGCGGGACTTCCAGTGGCGGGGGGTGGAGCAGACATACCGCTCCCCCCAGCGCCCGCCGATGAAGCTCTTGGCGGCAGCCACGGCTTCGTCGGAGATGCGCAGGGAGTCGGTACGCATATAGGTGATCAGACCCACGGTGCCGTGGCCCTCGATGTCCATGCCTTCGTACAAAGTCTGGGCCGCCCGCATGGTGCGGGTGGCGGAGAAGCCGAAGGCCCGACTGGCGTCCTGCTGCAGGGTGGAGGTGATGAAGGGCGGGGCAGGCGCACGGCGGCGCTTGCCCTTGTCCACCTTGACCACGCTGTAGGCCTTGCCTTCCAGGGAGGCCAGGATCTTGTCCGCCTCCTCCTTGGTGCGCACGGTGATCTTTTTGCCGTCGGCGGAGGCGGAGAGCCGTGCCGTGAAGGAAGCCCCGCCGCCGGCGGGCTTCACGTTGGCGTCAATGTTCCAGTATTCCTCCGGCACAAAACGCTCGATCTCCAGTTCCCGGTCCCGGATCAGGCGGACGGTGACGCTCTGCACACGGCCGGCGGAAAGCCCCCGGCGCACCTTGCGCCACAGAAAGGGGCTGAGCTTGTAGCCCACCAGACGGTCCAGTTCCCGGCGGGCCTGCTGGGCGTTGAACAGGTCCATGTCGATGGCCCGGGGATGGGCCATGCCTTCCTTGACGCCCTTTTTGGTGATCTCGTCAAAGGTCACCCGGTTGGGCGCAGCCGGGTCCAGGCCCAGCAGATTGGCCAGATGCCAGCTGATGGCCTCCCCTTCCCGGTCCGGGTCGGTGGCCAGCAGAACGCCGTCGCACTTTTTGGCTTCGGCTTTCAGCTCTTTGACCAGTTTCTGCTTGCCCTTGATGGTGATATATTTCGGGGTATAGCCGTGTTCAATGTCAATGCCCAGCTGGCTGGCCGGCAGGTCGCGCACATGGCCCATGCTGGCTGTGACTTTGTACCCGCGGCCCAGGTACTTGCCAATGGTCTTGGCCTTGGCCGGGGATTCCACAATGACTAATTTTGGCATAGCTTCGCTCCTGAATAAAGGTTTACCGCTCGGCGGTGTACAGCTGTCCCGGGTGGGAGGCAGCGGCCCCCGCAAATTCCAGTTCCATCAGTGCCGCCAGTACCCGGGGCATGGGCAGGGCGGTGTCCGCCGCCGCCTGGGCGGGGGTGCGGGGCACCGGGCCCAGGACTTCCAGCACACGGCGGGCGTCCTGGCTCAAAGAAAGTTCCCTTTCCGGGGCGGACGGCTCTGGGGCGGGTGCATCGGGCAGGTCCAGCGCTTTCAGCACGTCGGAGGCCTGACACAGCGGACGGGCCCCGCCCTCCCGCAAAAGATCGTTGGTGCCCTCGCTGGTGGGGCTGTAGATGCTGCCCGGAACACTGAACACCGGACGGCCGTACCGCACCGCATGGGACACGGTATTCAGCGTCCCGCTGCGGCGGCGGGCCTCGGTGACGCAGACCGCCTCCGAAAGTCCGGCGATCAGCCGGTTGCGGGCCAGAAAGGTCCCGGTGGTCTTGCCCTGGTAGTCGGGCGGATATTCGGTGACCACCGCCCCGCCCCCTGCTTCGATGGCATACCGCAGGTCGGCGTTGGCGGCGGGGAAAGTCTTGTCAATGCCGGTGCCCAGAAAGGCCACGGTGGGCGTATGCGCCTCCACGGAGGCCCGGTGGGCTTCGGCGTCCAGGCCGTCGGCCAGACCGCTGACCAGCACCACCCCCGCCCGGGCCAGGTGCAGGCCCAGGTCATGGCAGGCCTGCTGGCCGTAGCGGGTGGGACGGCGGGTGCCCACCATGCCCACATACCGCCCGCCGTTGAGGCAGGCAATGGAACCGGTGACATACAGCGTCACTGGCATGTCGGGCAGGGTGCGCAGACGTTCGGGGTAGTCGATGTCCTGGGGGGTGAGGATCTGGGCCCCCAGGCGGGCACAGGCTTCCAGCCGGGGCTGCAGGGCGGCAGGGTGGGTGGCTTTCAGTCGGGCCAGGGCCGTCCTGTGCAGGGCTTTGGGCAGGGGCAGTTCCCGGGCAATGCGCTCATACAGCGTCCGGGGGTCCGGACACTGCCGCAGCAGGTCCCTGGCCTGCCGGTAACCGGAGCCCAGCCCGTCGGCCAGCCACATCCAATACAGGACGGTATCCATTGTACATCAAACTCCTCTGAAATGCCACAGCAAAACACTGCCGGCCACCCCGGCGTTCAGGCTTTCCACCCGGTCGGTCATGGGGATGCGCACGGCGGCGTCGCAGGCGGCCACGGCGGCATCGCTCAGGCCCTGGCCCTCGCTGCCGATGACCACGCACACCCCGCCGGACAGATCGGTACCCACCGCATCCAGCGGCCGTGCCTGATAGAGGGCCGCCGCCAGACAGGTGACCCCCCGGGCCCGCAGTTTTTCCAGCGCGGCGGGCAGGTCATGGCAGAGGCCCACGGGCATCCGCCCCGCCGCCCCCATGGAGGACCGCAGGACTTTGGGGGAGAAGGGCGCGGCACAGCCCGGGCCCAGCAGCACCCCGTCAAACCCGAAAGCGGCGGCACTGCGCAGCAAAGTGCCCACGTTGCCCGGGTCCTGCACACCTTCCAGGGCCAGGATCCGGCGGGCGGTTTGCAGCAGAGGGGCCGGGTCGGTGGAGGGTGCCCGGAACAGCCCGAACACGTCCTGGGAAGAGCGGGTCCCGGCCAGCTTTTCCGCCACATGGGGCGCAATAAGGGTGGTGCGGTCCCCGAAGGCAGCCAGGGCCGGGGTGTGGCCCAGGGCTGCCTGGGTGGCATAGAGTTCGGTCAGGGTGCAGTCCTTGGCCAGTTCCAGGCAGAGTTTGGGACCTTCGGCAAAAAGAAGGCCTGCGGCGGTGCGCTGTTTTTCGCTGTCACGCAGGGCGCACATCCGCTTGATGCGGGCATTGTCCCGGCTGGTGATCACAGGTAAGATGTCCATAAAATTGCTCACAATTCCAAAAAAGACGCACGCGCATGTGCGCGGGCGTCTTTGGGTGGGTTATGTTCTTGATTACAGAGCCTTCTTGGCGGTCTCCACCAGAGCGGTGAAGCTGGCGGGATCATGGATGGCCATCTCGGACAGCATCTTGCGGTTCAGCTCCACGCCGGCCTTCTTCAGGCCGTTCATGAAGGTGGAGTAGTTCATGCCCTGGGCACGGACCGCATTGTTGATGCGGGTGATCCACAGGTTGCGGAACTGGCGCTTCTTCAGCTTGCGGCCGACGAAAGCGTAGTTGCCGGACTTCATCACGGCCTGCTTGGCCATGCGGAAATGCTTGGACTTGGAGCCGTAGTAGCCCTTCGCCAGTTTCAGGGTCTTGGTGCGACGCTTGTGCGTCATGGTAGCGCCTTTGATACGAGCCATTGTATTCTATCTCCTTTTATACAGTCATATTCAAACCGGTGGTTTCGTGCGGGGTGGGCAATCAGCCGCCGTAGGGCATCATGCGGCGCACGGTGGCCTCGTTGGTCTTGTCCACATAGTGGTTCATGCGCAGACCGCGGGTCAGCTTGGTGGTCTTCTTGGTCAGGATATGACGGCGCTTGGACGCATTGCGCTTGATCTTGCCGGTGCCGGTCATCTTGAAGCGCTTTTTGGCGCCGGAGCAGGTCTTCAGTTTGAGCTTTGCCATTTTGTTTTTCCTCCTAATATTGGGTTACTTGACGGGCGCGGGCGACATGAACATCATCATGCTGCGGCCTTCCAGCTTGGGCTGCTTGTCAACAACACCCTTGCCTTCCAGCTGCTGGGCAAAACGACGATGCACGTCCAGGCCCAGGTTGGTGTGCGCCATCTCACGGCCGCGGAACCGGATGGAAACCTTGAGCTTGTGGCCCTGTGCCAGGAACTTGGCCGCCTGATTGACCTTGGTGTTGAAGTCGTTGGTATCAATGTTCAGAGAAAGACGGATCTCCTTGACTTCCACGACTTTCTGGTTTTTCTTGGCTTCCTTTTCCCGCTTCTGCATTTCAAAGCGGTACTTGCCGTAATCAAGGATCTTGCACACCGGAGGCTTGGCCTGCGGGGCGACCTTGACCAGATCCAGGTCCTGATCCATGGCCATGCGCAGCGCGTCACGGGGGGACATGATGCCCATCTGGGAGCCGTCGGCTCCGATCAGGCGGATCTCCTTGTCACGAATGCGCTCGTTGATCTCCAGTTCCTTGGTAGTGTTAGTGCTGGCGATTGGAATACACCTCCCATACAAAACGTAAAGTGAATAACAAAAGCGGCTGCCGTAAAAAGCAGCCGCCGAACAGACCATACCATGCCAAAGCGGGCGAAAGTGCCCACGCTTCGGTATCTATGACCCGGAGCCCGTTGCGGCCCGCAAGGTGAACGACGGCAATCTAGCCGGACGCTGCTTTTTTTACAACCGTTATCTTACCACGGGGTGTCCGCCTTGTCAAGCCTTTTTTGACCGCGGCGGGCAGAAAAATCACGGACGGTTTTATTTTTTCTTTTTTGGGCAAACATCTTTTAACCCGCGGGTAAATATGGTATTATTATAAGCTGAAATGTTATGCGTTTCAATATACGAGGGGATGTAATCTGTATGGTTGAAGATAAACCGATCCGCCTGGTCCTGTTTTTCGGCGGTGTATCCAGTGAACATGAAGTCAGCTGCGTGTCCGCAGCGGCCTGGTTGCGGGCGCTGCGTCAGCCGCCCTGCGCCGGACGGTACGAGGTCACGGCGGTGGGCATCACCAAAAAAGGGCAGTGGCTGCGCTATGCCGGCGACGCTGAGCATGTGGAGGACGGCAGCTGGCAGGCGGACACCGCCAACTGCGCCCCCTGCGCCCTGAGCCCCGACCGCACCATGCGCGCCCTGCTGGTCAAGGAGGGCGGCAGCTGGTGCGAGCATCCGGTGGATGTGGCGGTGCCGGTACTCCACGGCAAGAACGGCGAGGACGGCACCATCCAGGGGCTGTTTGAGCTGGCGGGCCTGCCCTATGTGGGCTGCGGCGTGCTGGCCAGCGCCGTGTGCATGGACAAAGCGGTGGCCAACACCGTGATGGATGCTTCCGGCGTGCCCCACTGCGCCTGGTGCTTCGCCCTGCGCGCCGACGTGGAAGCCGACGCCGACAAGGTCCTGGACATGGTGGAAGCCAAGCTGCCCTACCCGGTCTTTGTGAAGCCGGCCAACGCCGGGTCCAGCGTGGGCATCTCCAAGGCCCGGGACCGGGCCGAGCTGCGCAGGGCGGTGGACGTGGCCCTGGCCGAGGACGACAAGGTGGTCTTTGAGGAGTTCATCGACGGGCAGGAGGTGGAGTGTGCCGCCATCGGCAACCCCGACGCCCCCGACACCGTCTTTACCACACGGCCCGGTGAGATCCTGGCCGGAGCGGAATTTTACACCTACGACGACAAATACAAAAACGGGGTGTCCCAGGTGCTGATCCCCGCACGGCTGAGCGAGGTCAAGCTGGACGAAGTCCGGGCGCTGGCCCGTCGGGCGTATCTGGCCCTGGGCTGCGCCGGACTGTCCCGCTGCGATTTCTTTGTGCAGAAGGACACCGGCCGGGTTCTGTGCAATGAGTTGAACACCTTCCCCGGGTTCACGGCCATCAGCATGTACCCCAAGCTGATGGAGAAAGAGGGACTGAGCTTTGCGGCGCTGGCGGACCGGCTGATCCACCTGGCGCTGACCAAGCGGAAGGGAGCCTATTGATGGATACACGGCCCATCGGTGTGTTTGACAGCGGCCTGGGCGGCCTGACCGCCGTGCGCCAGCTGCGCCGGGTGCTGCCCGGTGAGGACATCATCTATTTCGGGGATACCGGCCGGGTGCCCTACGGCAGCCGCGGCCGCCAGACCATCCTGCAGTATGCCCGACAGGACATCCGGTTCCTGCTGAGCCAGAACGTGAAGTTTCTCATGGCTGCCTGCGGAACCGTCTCCTCCACCTATCCTTCGGAGGAAGCATCCCGCCTGCCCGTGCCCTACACCGGCGTGGTGGGGGCGGCGGCCCGCAAGGCCGTGACCCTGACCCGCAACCACAAGGTGGGGGTCATCGGCACGGCGGCCACCATCCGCAGCGGCTCCTACGCGGCGCTGCTCCGGGACCTGATGCCGGACATCCAGATCACGGCCAAGGCCTGCCCGCTCTTTGTACCCCTGGTGGAGAGCGGCCATGTGACCGACGGCGACCCGGTGACCACCCTGGTCATTGAACAGTATCTGACCGAGCTGCGGGACGCAGGGGTGGACACCCTGATCCTGGGCTGTACCCACTATCCCCTGCTGAAAAAGATGATCGGGGATTTCATGGGGGCGGAGGTGGCCCTCATCGACCCGGGCAAGGTCACGGCCATCGAGACCGCCGCCGCCCTGGACGATCTGGGGCTGACCAACGGCCGCAGCGAAGGGGGCCGGGTGCGCTACTATGTGAGCGATACCCCCGAGGCCTTCCAGGAACTGGAGACCCTGTTCCTGGGCGAGTACGCCGGCGGTCCGGTGGAACAGATCGCCATCGAGACCTACTGACCGCACTGACCGCACTGACCACTATACTATATAAGGATACGAAAGAACATGCAGGACAATTACCTGATCACCATCCGCGGCACCATGCAGCAGAATGGCGAGGAGGACAGCGTGGAGCTGATGACCCGGGGCAAGTTCACCCAGCGGGGCTCCGCCTATTACATTGTATATGAAGAGACCGAGGCCACCGGTTATGCGGGCTGCACCACCACCGTCAAGGCCACCCTGGACGGCCAGCAGGTGGTGATGACCCGGTTCGGCAAGGTGCCCAGCCAGCTGGTCATTGAAAAGGGCATCCGCCACATCTGCCATTATGAGACGGGCTACGGGTCCATCTCCCTGGGGGTGGCGGCCGACGTGATCGAGCTGCTGCTGGATGAGAACGGCGGCCGGCTGAAGTTCAGCTACACCCTGGATTCCGGGGGCGAGAACTTCATCAGCCGCAATCTGGTGGACATCACGGTGGAACAGCTGCCCACCGAAGTGGAAGAATAAGGGTATTCCGGTTTTTTGGATTTTTTGAGTGAAAACGGAGGTTTCAAACATGAAGTACGAACACTACAACCCCCGCCAGGCCGCCCTGGACGCGGCCCGCGGTCTGCTGCAGAATGCCGCCGAAGCCGCGATGGGATCCGGCGCGCTGCCCCGCGCCGAACTGCCCGCCTACATTGTGGAGATCCCGGCGGACGTGAAGAACGGCGACGTGGCCTGCAACCTGGCCATGGCCGGTGCGCGTGTGTTCCATAAAGCCCCCCGGCAGATTGCCGAGGCCATCGTGGGCTGCCTGGATCTGGCCGGCTCCCCCTTTGACCGGGCGGAGATCGCCGGCCCCGGCTTCATCAACCTGTACCTGGGCACCGGCTGGTTCACCGACGTGGTCCGCGCCGCCTGCTCCGAGCCGGAATACGGCCGCACCGAGGCCGGCGCCGGCAAGAAGTACAATGTGGAGTTTGTTTCCGCCAACCCCACCGGCCCCATGCACATGGGCAACGCCCGGGGCGGTGCTCTGGGCGACTGTCTGGCCGCCTGCCTGGACTGGGCCGGCTACGACGTGACCCGGGAGTTCTACATCAACGACGCGGGCAACCAGATCCAGAAGTTCGGCAAGAGTCTGGCCATCCGGTACCTGCAGCTGTTCAAGGGGGAGGAAGCCTGCCCCCTGCCCCAGGAATGCTATCAGGGCGCCGACATCATCGAGCATGCCAAGAACTTTGCCGCCCAGCACGGCGACGCCTATGTGAACGCCGATTTTGAGGAACTGAAGCAGGCCATCACCGACTACGCCCTGCCCAAGAACATCGAAGGGCTGCAGCGGGACCTGGGCAAGTACCGCATCACCTACGATGTGTGGTTCCATGAGAGCACCCTGCACGAGTCCGGCGCGGTGAAGGCCGTGGTGGACAAGCTGCTGGAGTCCGGCGCCTGCTACAAGGCCGAGGACGGCGCCATCATGTACAAGAGCGCCCAGTTTGCCGCCAAGTACGGCGTGGCCAACAAGCGCAAGACCACCGACGGCACCGAGGAGGAAGCCAAGGACGAGGTGCTGGTGCGCGCCAACGGCATTCCCACCTACTTTGCCGCCGACATCGCCTACCATTACAACAAGCTGGCAGTGCGGGGCTTTGACAAGGCCATCGACGTGTGGGGCGCCGACCACCACGGCCATGTGGCCCGCATGAAGGGCGCCATGGACGCCGTGGGCCTGGACGGCAGCCGTCTGGACGTGGTGCTCATGCAGATGGTCAACCTGATGCGGGACGGCAAGCCCGTCCGGATGTCCAAGCGCACCGGCAAGGCCATTACCCTCACCGACCTGCTGGATGAGGTGCCCATCGATTCCGCCCGCTTCTTCTTCAACCAGCGGGAAAGCACCTCCACCCTGGACTTTGACCTGGATCTGGCCGTGCGCAACGACAGCGAGAACCCGGTGTACTATGTACAGTACGCCCACGCCCGCATCTGCTCCATCCTGAAGAAGCTGGAGAGCGAGGGCATCACCTTCCGGGGCATGGAGGCCGTGGACGCCGCCGTGCTCACCGACCCCAGCGAACTGGCCCTGATCCGTCTGCTGGCCGCCTTCCCCGCCGAGATCGCCGCCGCGGCTGAAAAATACGACCCGGCCCGTATCACCCGCTTTGTCATTGATCTGGCCAGCGCCTTCCACCGCTTCTACAACTCCTGCCGCATCCTGGGCGCCGAGGACCAGGTACTGCAGGGCCGCATTGCCCTGTGTCTGGCCGTGCGCGGTGTGATCCGCAACGTCCTGACCATGTTCAAGATCAGCGCCCCCGAAAGCATGTAAATTCTTCCGGCGGGCCCTGCCGCCGGCGGATGTATAAAAGCGAAGGAGGATATCCCCATGAAGACTTGTCCCCGCTGCGGCGCCACCTGCGCCGACAATGACCGCTTCTGTCCCAACTGCGGCAATCCCATGCCCGAACACACCGATTCCGCCCAGGCAGACGCCCAGGGGCCCCGCTACGAGCAGCCCCGCTATGAACAGAGTCTCGTCTACCAGGACGGCGGCCGCCGCCCGCCCCGCAGCGTTGCTCTGGCCATCGTGCTCAGCATCATCACCTGCGGCATCTACGGCATCTACTGGTTCGTGTTGCTCAATGACGAGATCAACGAGCTCACCGACGACACCACCGCCCCCAGCGGCATCGTGGTCTTTCTTCTGAGCCTGGTCACCTGCGGCATCTACGGCATCTACTGGGCCTATGTGATGGGCCGCAAGGTGGCCTACCTCAGCCGCACGTCGGACAGCGGCATCGTCAACCTGATCATCGCCCTGTTCGGTTTCCAGATCATCAATCTGGCCCTGTTCCAGGATGCGGTCAACCGTTACGCCGGCTAAGCGCCGCAAGCTGCGCACTCTGGCCCTGGTGCTGGGGGCGGGTGCGGTGTATGCGGTGCTGGCGGCCCGGTTCGGCGGGCTGCCCTGCCCCTTCCGGCTGGTGACCGGTCTGCAATGCCCCGGATGTGGGGTGACCACCCTGCTGCTGTGTCTGCTGCGCGGAGACTGGCAGGGCGCCTGGGCGGCCAATCCCTTTTTGCTGGCCACCTCTCCCCTGCTGGCGGTGATCCTGTGGCGGTTCTGGTGGGCGGAATCCCGCCCGGGCCGCCCCTGGCAGATTCTGGCCGCCGGCTACATCTGCGCCCTGCTCCTTTGGGGTATTCTTCGCAACAGCGCGGTTTTGGCAGCTCTGTTCTGAAATAAAAAACGGGATGCAGCCTTCTTGCAAAAGGCTGCATCCCGTTTTTAGGTACACCGAACATATTTATTATACCACATCCGTCAATGCAATTTCCATCCATAACATGAACAAATATTCCATTTTACCTTTGGCGCTTCTGCGAATGGACGGAGCTGCCCCCCTGTGCTATAGTATAGTCACAGAAAGAAAACAGCCGGAGATAAGGAACCACAGAAAGTTCCAAGTAAGCCACTTTCAAAAGGAACCGAAAAAGGCACGGATACTCTTTCGACAGCTTGCAGAAGATTTCTCTAAAGTATGAACACCCGGTTCGGGACCAAAAGGTTTCGATAAACGGGAGAGCAGCTTCAAAGAGAACACTGCAGGGACTCCGCAAAGGGAAAGCCGAAGAGCCATCGGAGAACTTGAAAGACGTGCAAAGGCTAGGCCGGCGGGATTCGTAAGAAAGGAGGCTCAGCCCCATGGCAAACTTTAAAGATCCCATTCATCACCGGCGGGCCTGGGCCTGCTGAAGAAAAACGAACCACATTGACAGCCGCAGGTCATTACCTGTAAAAGAAATATAAACACCGATGATCGGTTCGTATAATAGAGATCAGCAGTCCCAGGGCCCGTCAAAGTCAGGACCCCAAGCGTTTCAGATAGATTAGATGAAAGGAACGTAAAGACTGACCTCGTAGCCGATGATTCCCGAAATAAAAGGATTCCGTAAGGAATACCATAACAGCAGAAAAACCGGAAGGCCCGTAAGCCTGAAAGTTTTGAGCAAAGAAAAATCCTGACAGGTCTTTCCGAGAAAAATCTTTCCTTAAAAAAGAAAGAGAAGCACTAAGGAAGCAGATTCAGGTAAGCGGGAAGAAAATACCGGCTGAAAGCAATCAGAATTCAAAAGATTGAAAAGGTTCGGGTCGAAAGATTCAACCTTATAAGTTTCGATCTTCGTTCATCTAACCAAATTGGGAGATAACGCCAATGTACAACTGATAAAGAGGGATGCATCCTCTGGCAGTAAACCCTTACCCGCAATCTCAGTGATCAGTAAAATCTGTTCAGACCGTTCTTAGGCAAGCTTTGAAAAGGAAATCCCACGCAAAAGGTTTTGCGTACAGACCGCAGGAGATCAACCCAGACAAAATTGGATCGTAACCCATAAGGATGTTGTGGAAGGCTTCCCCGTATGAGGCGCCGACATAGCATCGACAGATGGAAACCGAAACAAACTTGAATGGCCGGCCAACCTCTAGTTAGGAAGGCAAATCTGATTGAACTGCTTACGCAGATCCCGGGATAACACTCCACACCTCTTTTAAGCACAATCCCAAGATCCAATGGCAGACCCTGAAAAATCCGATCGATCGGATCACTGAAACCACTTTCGCAACGAAGCGGATCTTCACCATCACAAGTTCTGGAAATCCTGATCCGCATACAACGAATACAGGGTATGAGGCTATGACTCCAATCAAGTAGTACCGCCCCGGCGCACCAACACAACGGTGCGCCGGGGCTTTTGTCTGTGTGGGCGCCCCTTCCTGTCCGTCCCCGCTCCCGCCGGATACTTCCCCGCCCTTCTGTAACCCCTGCACAGCGGCTTTTATCCGCTGTGCAGGGTTCTTTTTGGTCTGCACGGTTGCATAATGGCGCGCCGGACGATATAATAGAAATGTACTGCTTAAAATGGGAGGGGTGTGTATGGAACAAAACAAGCCGAAACGTCCGGTGCTGGGCATTCTGGGCGGGCTGGGCCCTGCGGCCAGCTGCTATCTGTACCAGATGCTCATTGACCATACCCCCGCCGTGCGGGACCAGGACCACATCGACCTGGTGCTGTCCTCCCGGGCCTCCACCCCGGACCGCACCGCCTTCATCCTGGGCAAAAGCAAGGAAGACCCCTTCACCGTGATGGAGCAGGACGGGGAAAGCCTGGTGGCCTATGGCGCCACCGTGCTGGCCATCCCCTGCAACACGGCCCATTACTTTTACGACCGTCTGGCCGCCGCTTTGCCGGTGCCGGTGCTGAACATGCCCCGGCTGACCGTGGCCGAAGCCAAGGCGGGCGGCTGCAAGAAACTGGGCATCCTGGCCACCGACGGCACCCTGCTGGCCGAGACCTACCAGATCATGTGCCAGCAGGCGGACCTGCCCTGGGCCGTGCCCTCCCCCGTCCACCAGGCCGGGGTGATGTCGGTGATCTACGACCAGATCAAAAAAGGCCGTCGGGCCGACATGGCCGTGTTCAACGCCGCCGTGGAGGACCTGAAAGCCCAGGGGTGCGACCGCGCCGTGCTGGGCTGCACCGAGCTGAGTCTGGTCAAGCGGGACGAAGGCCTGGGCGCCTTTTTCATCGACAGCACTGAGGTGCTCTGCCGCCACGCCCTGCTGGCCTGCGGCGTGCAGCCCATCGGATTTGACGAGACGGGAGGCACACCATGAAAACCAGTCCCCGATGCCGCCAGCCCGGGTTCCGAATGTGACCGCCGGGTCGCTGAATACAGACAAATCAAACTTGTATATGGAACTATTTTGAAGGAAAGGGATGTTTCTCCCCATGGAAAACAAGAAATTTTACATCACCACCCCCATCTACTACCCCAGCGACAAGCTGCACATCGGCCACAGCTACACCACCGTGGCCTGTGACGCTCTGGCCCGCTACAAGCGCGCCAAGGGCTACGATGTGATGTTCCTGACCGGCACCGACGAACACGGCCAGAAGATCCAGGACAAGGCCGCTGCCAAGGGCGTGACCCCCAAGGCCTATGTGGACGAGATCGTGGCCACCGTCAAGGACCTGTGGAAGACCATGGATGTCAGCTACGACCGGTTCATCCGCACCACCGACGACTACCACGTCCAGAGCGTGCAGAAGATCTTCACCGCCCTGCACGACAAGGGCGACATCTACAAGAGCACCTACAAGGGCATGTACTGCAAGCCCTGCGAGAGCTTCTGGACCGAAGCCCAGCTGAAGGACGGCTGCTGCCCCGACTGCGGCGGCCCCGTCTACGAGGCCGAGGAGGAAGCCTACTTCTTCAAGACCAGCAAGTATGCCGACCGCATCCTGCAGTGGTATGAAGATCACCCCGACTTCATCCAGCCCGCCACCCGCCGCAACGAGATGATTGCCTTCATCAAGCAGGGCCTGCAGGACACCTGCGTGTCCCGCACCAGCGTGTCCTGGGGCATTCCCGTTCCCTTTGACCCCAAACACACCATCTACGTCTGGATCGATGCCCTCTCCAACTATATCACCGCCCTGGGTTACGGCAACGATACCTACCATGACTACGACAAGTACTGGCCCGCGGACGTGCACATGGTGGGCAAGGAGATCCTGCGTTTCCACACCATCATCTGGCCGGCCATGCTGATGGCCCTGGATCTGCCCCTGCCCAAGAAGGTCTTCGGCCACGGCTGGCTGCTGCTGGGCGGCGGCAAGATGAGCAAGAGCAAGGGCAATGTGGTTGACCCGGTCAAGCTCTGCGACCGCTACGGCGTGGACGCCGTGCGCTACTTCCTGCTGCGGGAAGTGCCCTTCGGCAATGACGGTTCCTTCACCAACGAAGCCCTCATCAACCGCATCAACACCGACCTGGCCAACGACCTGGGCAACCTGCTGTCCCGCACCGTGGCCATGTGCGAAAAGTATTTCGGCGGCACCGTGACCAACGCCCCGCTGGACGAGGCCCTGGCTTCCATCATGCGGGAGCTCCCCGGCAAGGTGGATGCTTCCATGGAAGCCCTGGACGTGCCCACCTCCCTGATCCACATCTTTGAGCTGGTGCAGCGGGCCAACAAGTATATCGACGAGACCGCTCCCTGGGTGCTGGCCAAGAACGAGGCGGACAAGCCCCGGCTGAACGCAGTGCTGTTCAACCTGTGTAGCGCCCTGGAGCTGATTGCCGCTCTGCTGCAGCCCTACCTGCCCAACACCGCCCCCAAGATGGCCGAACAGCTGGGCGTGAGCGCCGACGAGCTGAACGCCCTGCTGCGGGAGGAGACCATGGGCAGCCTGCGCAGCTCCTACACCGTGCACAAGGGCGAGGCCCTGTTCCCCCGCATCGACGTGAAGGCGGAGATCGCCTATCTGGAAGCGGAGGATGCCAAGCGCAAGGCCGCTGCCGAGGCCAAGGCTGCCGCCGAGGCCGCCAAGACCGAAGCCCCCAAGGCGGAGGCTGTGGCCGAGATCACCGACCATGAGGAAGAGATCGACTTCGATACCTTCTGCAAGGTGGAGATGCGGGTGGCGGAAGTCCGCGCCTGCGAGGCCATGAAGGAGAGCAAGAAGCTGCTGCACCTGACCGTCTTCGACGGCGAGAAGGAGCGCTGCATCCTGTCTGGCATCGCCAAGTGGTACAAGCCGGAGGACCTGGTGGGCAAGCGTGTGCCCATCGTGGCCAACCTGGCTCCCCGCCCCATGATGAAGGGCAAGTATGTCAGTGAGGGTATGATCATGGCGGCCGACACCGCCGACGGCGGCTGCGCCATCGCTTTCTACGGCGACGACGTGCCCGTGGGTACCCGCATCCACTGATTCTGTACACCGGCGGTGCCGTTTCCCTGCGGTTGCGGCGCCGCTTTTTGTGTGCGGGCCCTTGCGGGCATCATTTTCCCATTACTAGAAAGGTATCGTTTTGGAGACAAATTCCGTACAGAAGTCGCGCCTGGACGCGCTCTTCTCTCTTCCTACCGCAGCGGTGGTCCTGGCCATTCTCTGCAACATTCTGTGGGGGTCAGCGTTTCCCTTCATCAAGCTGGGCTACCGTCTGTTTGTGATCGAATCCGCCGACACTCCCTCCATTCTGTGTTTTGCCGGCATCCGGTTCATGCTGGGAAGCCTGCTGGTGTATGTGTGCGGTTCCCTGCTGGAGCGCCGTCCCCTTCCCCTGCCACGGGGCAAGGTGCTGGGGGAATGCTGCGCTTTGGGACTGTGGCAGACCGCCGCCCAGTATTTCTTCTACTACTCGGCGGTGGCCCAGCTCACCGGATCTTTCGGCAGCATCCTGAACAGCACCCAGAGTTTCATGGGCGTGATCCTGGCCCATTTTCTGTACGGGGCGGCGGACCGCATGACCGGCCGCAAGGCCCTGGGCTGTGTGCTGGGCTTCGGCGGGGTGCTGGTGGCCACCCTGGGCAACCACGGCGGCGGCAGCGCCTGGGGCGTGACCGCCATGCTCATTGCTTCGGCGGTGTTTGCCATTGCCGGCCCCTGGAACAAATCCGTCACCCAGAAGGCCGACAGCTTTGCCGTCTGCTGCCTGAATCTGGGTGCGGGCGGACTGGCCCTGGCGGTGATCGGGTTTGCCATGGGCGGCCACCTGGCCCCCCAGAGCCCCGCCGCCGTGCCGGTGCTGCTGTATCTGGCCTTTGTGTCCGGTGCCGGGTATGTGCTGTGGGCGCTGCTCATGAAGAACAACCCGGTCAGCCGTATTGCGGTGTTCGGACTGCTGATCCCGGTGGTCACCACCCTGCTTTCGGCGGTGCTCAATGCCGAGCCCCTGTTCGAGTGGCAGTATGTGGCCGCTCTGGTGCTGGTGTGCGGCGGCATCTTCCTTGTCAACAAGCCCCGCAAGGCCGCCTGAAGGACGGAGGTTCCCTATGACCAACATCTTTGATACCCATGCCCACTATTCCTCCCGGCAGTTTGACGCCGACCGGGATGAACTCCTGGGCAAGGCCCTGCCGGAAGGCGGGGTGGTGGGGGTGCTGGAATGCGCCACCCACTCCGGGGATGCGCCCCGGGTGCTGGAACTGGCCCACACCTACCCCTACATCCACGCTGCCCTGGGCATCCACCCCGAAAGTCTGGGGGAGGAGGATGCCCCCACCGTGGCCGTCTACGGCGGCGACTGGCGAGCGGAACTGAAGGCCATGCGCCCCCTGTTTGAGGACAAGGCGGTGGCAGCGGTGGGCGAGATCGGGCTGGACCATCACTGGCCCCTGCCCGCCCGGGAACAGTACGATCTCTTTGAAGCCCAGCTGCAGCTGGCTGCCGAGCTGGACCTGCCGGTGTCCATCCATGACCGGGAGGCCCACGGCGAGATGTACGAACTGCTGCGCCGGTACAAGCCCAAAGGGGTGCTGCACTGTTACAGCGGCAGTGCCGAGGACGCCGTCTGGCTCACCGCCCAGGGCCTGTGCCTGGGCTTTGGGGGTGCGGTGACCTACAAGGGAGCCAAGCGGGCCGCCAGAGTGCTGGCCGCCATCCCCCACGACTGTGCCGTGCTGGAGACCGACTGCCCCTACATGGCGCCGGAACCGGTGCGCGGCCGCCGCAACGACAGCCGCAACATCCTCCATGTGGCCGGGTATATCGCCGGACTGTGGGAAATGGACGCCCAGGCGGTGCTGGACATCTGCGCCGCCAACGCACGCCGGGTTTTCGGCGTGGAATGACCCATCAATAATATACAGAACGTATATTATCATAAACAAATAACAGGAGTGTATCACTATGAAAGCTCGTATCCCCACCCATCGCGAATTCATCATCGACTTCCCGAAGGATATGGACCAGGCCAAGGCCGATGAGGGCTGGGCCAAGCTGACCCAGATCGTGGAAGACTACAAGAAGGCCCACAACGGCCAGAGCGTGTATGCCCCCACCTTCATTGAGGACTGCGAACCCGCCGTCAAGGCCCTGCAGGAAGAGTACGGCTTCACCTACACCGTGCAGCAGGTGCGCTGAGACTTTTGCCCCGCCGGCCCCCGGAATCCCCGGGGGCTGTTTTTATAGGGTTTTCCTGATACTTTCTACACAATCGGCTGTTAGCATATTGGTATTATGAAGAAAAGAGAGGTTTCTTGCCCATGCTGACAACAAAAAAACCGGGTCTGGACGGCACCGTTCTCAAGACCATCGCCCTGGCATTGATGGTGCTGGACCACATCCACTACTTTTTCCAGTTCACCGGCCTGATCCCGGAATGGTTCTCCATGCTGGGGCGGCTGTCCGCGCCGTTGTTCCTCTTCTGTGCGGTGGAAGGCTTCGCCCACACCCACGACCGCAAGCGCTACTTTTTCCGCATCTGGGCCATCGGCGCCGGGATGGGGCTTTTGACCTTCCTGATGCTGTATGTGGGATTGTTCCGCCGCCCCGACGGCTTCTATCCCCTCAACGGCATCTTTCTGAACTTCGTCATCCTCTGCATCCTCTGGCAGGGCATCGACTGGCTGCGGCAGGGACGGATCGCCCGGGGGCTGCTGGCCGTTCTGGGCCCGGTAGTCTGGGGCTTTGCGGTGGTGCTGCTGGCCGCCCAGCCGGGGATGGCCACGACGATGGTGCTGCTGGGCAGCACGGTACTGCCTGCCTGGGTGTGCATCACCGACGGCGGACCGCTGTACCTCATCGGCGGCGTGATTCTGTACCTCTTCCGGGACAAGCGCCCCCTGCAGCTGGCCGCCTGGGCGGTGTGGACCATCGGCATGGACTTCTTTGCCGTCTGGCTGGCGGTGCGGGGACAGGACGGGTTTGCCTTCTCCCAGATGTTCACCACCTACTATGAATGGTACGGTGTGGCGGCAGTGATCCCCATGGCCCTGTACAACGGCCGCCGGGGCGCCGGACACAAAGCCCTGTTCTATTGGTTCTATCCCGCCCATGTGTATCTGCTGTATGCGGCGTCCTGGGCGGTGTGCGTGTGGACGGGGGCGGCGTGATGGCAAACATACTGGCTGTGGACGACGACCGGGCCATCGGCGCCCTGCTGCAGACCGCTCTGGAGCGGGACGGGCACCGGGTACGCCTGTGCACCGCGGGAGACCAGGTGACCCCTGCGCTCTGCCGGTGGGCGGACTGCCTTCTGCTGGATGTGATGATGCCCGGGGAGGACGGGGTGGCGCTCTGCCGCCGCATCCGGGATCTGACCGGGGCACCCATCCTGTTTCTCACCGCCAAGGACGGGGAGGAGGATGTGCTCAAGGGTCTTGCCGCCGGCGGGGACGATTACCTGCGCAAACCCTTCCGGGTGGCGGAACTGCGGGCCCGGGTGAACGCCCATCTGCGCCGCCAGCAGCGGGACCCCCATCCCGGCGACCGTCTGCTGCGGGGCCCCTTTGCCCTGGACATGGCTGCCCGGGTGCTGTATGCGGGACAAAAGGCCCTGCATCTGACCCGGGCGGAATACGCCCTGTGTGAACAGCTGTCCCTCCACCCGGGGCGTACCTTCTCCAAGGAACAGCTCTATGAAGCGGTGTTCGGGTACGACGGCACCGCCGATGAGCGGGCCATCACCGAGCACATCAAGAACATCCGGGCCAAGATCCGGGCCGCCCTCCCCGGCACGGACCCCATCGAGACGGTGTGGGGCATCGGCTACCGGTGGAAAGAGGCGCTATGAAACACACAAAAACCGCGCGCAGCCTGCGGGGGCTGCTGCTGCGCTATCTGCTGTCCACCGCCGCCCTGTGCGGGGGGCTGTTCTTTGTCTGGTGGCTGGTTTTCGGCATCCTGCTCAATGCAGGATTCATCCTGCCCGCCTCCTCCGCCGCCGAGGCCAGCCGTCGGGCTGCGGATGAGGTTCTGCCTGCCATGACCGCCGATACCTTTGATCCCTCCCGGCTGGACCCGCTGTGCCGGTATGCCCTCTTCCCCGCTCCGGGCTCTCCGGCGGTGCTGGCCACCAACATGAACGGCTGGCAGCTGGACAAGGCGCTGAACGCCTGGATGGGCGGGTCCGGCAATCTTGGCTACACCCAATATCATCTGCCGGCGACTCTGGCAGACGGGTCGGTGTGCCTGCTGCAATACGATTATACCGTTCCCTACGCCGACCCGAATCTGCGGCAGAAACTGCCGGATTTCCAGACCTGCTACCTGCTTTTGCTGGCGGTGCTGACCGGGCTGCTGATCTGGGGGACCACCCGCCGCACCGCCCGCCGGCTGTCTGCCGGGACCGCCCGCCTGCAGGCCGCCTGTGCCAGACTGGCGGCGGGGGACCTTTCGGAAGAGGCTTTCGGGCAAACCCGCATCCGGGAGCTGGACCAGGCCCTGGACACCATGCAGCAGCTGCGGGCGCATCTGGCCCAAAGCCTGCGGGAACAGTGGGAATCCGAACAGGAGCGGTCAGAGCAGATCGCCGCTTTGAGCCACGACCTGAAAACGCCCCTGACCGTCATTGCGGGCCACGCCGACCTGCTGGCGGAGGAGGACCTGCCGCCCCGGGCGGCGGACAGTGTGGCGGCGGTGCAGCAGAGCTGCGAAACCGCTGCCCGCTGTCTGGCCGACCTGCGGGCGGTGGCGGCCCCGGGCGCCGCCGCGGACGAACCCCGGCAGCGGGTGGAGGCGGCAGAGTTCCTGGCCCGACGGAAGGAGACCGGTCGGGCGCTGTGCACGGCGGCAGGGCTGCATTTCCGGCTGGTGAACGGCTTGCCCGCCGGGGCCGTGCTGGAGATCCAGCCCCACCGGCTGGCCCGGGCGGTGGACAACCTGCTGGACAACGCCGCCCGCTTTACCCCCGCCGGGGGCACCATTACCCTGACGGCGGGGCGGGAACCGGGGGTCGTGATACTGACCGTGCAGGACACCGGCCCCGGCTTTTCCCCCCAGGCCCTGCGCAAGGCGGGGCATCTTCTGTACACCGGCGACGCCGCCCGCCACGACGCCCACCAGGGACTGGGGCTGTACATGGCCCGCCGGGTGGCCGCTGCCCATGGAGGAGAACTGCTGCTGACCAACACCTCCGCCGGCGCCCGCGCACAGCTGCGGCTGCCCGAACCGCCCCCCAAGGCCTGATACCGCCTTTTGCGGCACAAAAAAACTTGTATTCCGGATTAAATGGTGGTATACTATCCACAAATTCCCGGCCGCTTGGGGCCGGATGTAGGGAAAGAGGGACAATCGTATGGCATTCTTCCGTCATCTGCTGCCGGTTCTGGCCGGTGCGGCCCTGGGCTGCGCAGCCACCCTGCTGGCCCAGCGGTATTCCGAAAACAGCGAGCACGAACATATTTTGGGCCCGGAGGCATTTGATGACGATGCCGCCGAGCCCGAAACCGACGCGCCTGAAACCGCGGAACCTCCGGCCAGCGCAAGCGCCGAGGTGTATATCCCGGTGCCGGACAACAGCTCGCCCAACCCCAACCCCGTGCAGGACCACAC
>PPYE01357085.1_pt1 | contig 40338 bp, 36 predicted proteins | sample 1559881 | NCBI WGS metagenome assembly PPYE01 (sample SAMN08240022, study PRJNA423297) | Human gut metagenome, whole genome shotgun sequencing project. | reverse complement strand
GTAAGCATTCGATAAACTCCCCCTTTCATTCTAAAAATGTGATATTACTTTTGTAATCAAAGTAAAAAAGCTCAATTGTTATGTCACATCAATGGACCATGGAAGATTTTGAATCTATTTATTCCCGTTTCAAGTCGAGCGGACTGTCAGTTATGGATTTTTGTTCGAATGAATGTATTCGTCCCAAACGTTTCTACGAGTGGCGTTCCAAGCTGTTGCGCAAAGGCGGCTTTATCCCGGTAAAGGTAAACAGTAAGGGCCAGGTCAGTCTTCCCCATAAGGAGAAATCCCTGCTGTCTGCCCCTCCGGTCAGCCCGTCGCCAATTCCCCAGCCGCTATGTGAGATCTCCTATCCCAATGGCGTCACAGTCCGCTTGAACAGCCCTTTGTCACCGGAGGTATTGCAAACCCTGATATTTTTGAATTCAAACCGTTAGCCTATGTTTTCTTTGAATGAATCCAACAGATATTATCTTTACCCGTATCCGACAGACATGCGTAAGAGTTTTTATACGCTTAGCGGCATCGTGACCAACCAGATGGGAAAGAATGTACGGGACGGTGACGCTTTCATTTTTATCAATGCGAATTGTACCTGTATGAAAATCCTCCATATGGAATATGGTGGTCTGGTGATATACCATATGAGGCTGGAACATGGGCACTTCCATCTGCCGGTCATAAATACGGAGGAAGGTCGGATTAAAGCGATTGAAACCTTCTGGAATGACCTTGTGATGATGGTTCAAGGAATGGACGGCAGCAAGGTCAGGCGTTATAAAAGGAGTGGTTTCCATGGGTTGTAGTTGTAACAAATTATAACATATACAATGCCGTATTCCGGCTGTTTTTTAGTATCTTAGCATCATATTTAAACGATTATGCCAACCGATAAGGAATTACTGATAAAGGATCTCATGCACAAATGCGACTGTCTGTATAGAGAAAACAGCCGGTTGAAGGAGATGGTGTCCACGCAGCCCCTTAAAGCTGCGGACAAAGAGGTGTATGAGGCTTTATTGTCTGACAAGGATGCCATAATCGCCCAAAAGGAAGCAAAAATCAACAGTCTGGAGCAACGTGTATCCTATCTTGAACGGCAGTTGTACGGTAAGAAGGCGGAAAAGTTCATAAAGCCTGACGCCCAGGACCGCTGGCTGGATTTTGAAGGCTTTGACATGCTTCCCCAGGAGGCTGAAGCCGCAGAAGAAGCAGAAAAGGAGTTGAAGGCTACCAGAGAAGCGATCATCGCCCGTAAAAAAGCGGGGAAGCAGCATCCTGCGAGAAAATCCCTTCCGGAGAATCTTGAGCGTGAGGTGGTCCATATATATCCCGAAGGGTATAATCCGGAAGAGTGGACGCTCCTTCCCGGAGAGGAAGTGACCGAGATCCTTATGCACGAGCCCGAGAAGTTCTATATCCGCAGGATAGTGCGCCATACAGCCAAACGGAAGGGTACAAACGAGTTCAAGACCGGCCCGCTTCCCGTCATGCCAATAGCAAAGAGCTATGCCTCTGCCTCATTGCTGGCAGACATGATGATAGGGAAATATGTGGATCACATACCGTTCCACAGGCAACTGGAACAGTTCAAACGTGTGGGGGTACATCTCCCCGCGTCAACGGTCAACGACTGGTTCAAGGATGTGGCGGATTTGCTAAGGCCCCTTTACTTCCGATTATGGGAGCTGGTGATGCAGACTGACTACATACAGTCGGATGAAACGACAATCCCCGTGATGAATGACGAGAGACACAAGACGGTCAAAGGTTATATCTGGCTTGTGCGCAGTGTCATGACCGGACGTCAGTTCTTTTACTATGACAAGGGTTCCCGAAGTGGAAAGGTGGTGCTGAAACTCTTCGGCAAGTTCCGGGGAGCCATACAGACGGACGGATACGAAAGGTACGAGATGCTGGACGCCAAGAAAGGTATTATCCTTCTTGGCTGTTGGGCCCATGCACGCAGACATTTTTGGGAGGCAAGAAAGAATGACATGCAGCGTGCCGACTATGCGCTCGCACAGATACAGTTGCTTTATGACGTGGAGCGTAAGGCTGACGATGAACGCCTGACTTACGAACAGAGGGCTGAACTTAGGGCACGTCTTGCATATCCCATACTTGTGCGCTTCGAGAAATGGCTGGTCAATGAATATCCCAAAGTAATGAAAGACAGTCCGATCGGAAAAGCCATAAAATATACATACGGAAGGTTCGACAAACTCTCCAGGTACCATCTGGACGGTCGTTACAGACCGGATAATAACGAGATAGAAAATAAAGTGCGGCCTGTCGCGTGCGGCAGACGTAATTACCTGTTCTGTGGCAATAATGATGCCGCTGAAGATGCGGCGGTGCTCTACTCGTTCTTCGGCTGCTGCAAGGCTGCCGGGGCTGACTTCCGCACGTGGCTGATCTACTTCCTTGAACATATACATGATTATGACGATGACTACTCGATGGATCTGGCCGAATTGTTACCTGACAATCTGTTATCCAAGGGCAAGATATTATCCGTTACGTCACCGGAATCTCCCAAGAAAGACTCCTGATACCTTCGTAAATCTCGCCTAAACACGGGAAAACTACCGTTTTATGCCAATCAAGACGGGAAAATAGGGAATAAAGTGCCGTTTTTATCTTCATTATCCCCGATAAATAGGGAAAATAAGGGAAAGAATACCCTTTTATACCAATTATGGCGGGAAAGTAGGGATAAAAATATCGCTTTATCACATTTGTCACAGGAAAATAAGGCATAGAACGATAAAATGAATAAACGACATTATGAACATACGTTACCCAATATACGAGGGAGTTTATCGAATACTTACCAAAATTCAGGGTAAAAAACGGGCTGTACAAATCGGTCTGTAACGGTTTCAGATTAAACTGCAACCATTACAGTTTAAACGTAAAACATTACAAACCAATTATTTTCACTCATTACAAGGCTTTACCTTTGGGCTATTAAATGATATAGTCATGGCGGAAGAATTGAAAGCAAATCAACGGAAAGAATGGGCGAAATTGATGTATCTCAAAGAGAACATCACCCAGCAGGAAATTGCAGACCGGGTAGGTGTTTCCCGTGTCACGGTGAACAAATGGGCTAAGGAATGGGAGGGCTTAAAGCTCAATCTCCTGCAGACACGGGAGGAACGCATCAGCTCCACGCTCACGCAGTTGGACGAACTTGACCGTTCCATCGCAAGCAAGGAGGAGGGCAAACGGTTCCCGTCAGCGGCGGAGGCCGATATCCGGCGCAAGCTGACGGCTGACCTTGAGGCATTGGAGCAGGATGCCTCCATCAGGGATATATACAACGTGTCCCGTGGGCTGCTCGATTGGCTCCGGCAGCAGGATCTCGAAAGGGCAAAGGAATTGAGTGATTATTTCGATGCGTACATAAAGGAGAAAATGAAATGGGTAAAATAGATGATATTCAGGCGTACAAGGAGTGGACTGAATACCACCGTTCACTCAAAAGGGACAAAGCCGCCGACAACCTCTCGCCGGTGGAACGAAAAAAGAAGCTGGAAAAGCTGGAGGCGAACGTCATCGAGTGGATCCTTTTCTTTTTCTCGGAATTCGCAAAGTACCCCTTTACCAAATTCCATAAAAAGGCCATCAAACGCATCACCACGAATATGGAATGGTACGAGGTTCTATCGTGGTCACGTGAGCTGGCAAAATCCACCATCGTGTTCATGTGCATGATGTACCTCGTGCTGACCGGAAAGAAAAAGAACGTGCTACTCATCTCAAACAGTCACGAGAACGCCGTCCGGCTTTTGGAACCTTATAAAAAAGCCTTTGAGAGCAATTCCATGCTAAAGGCATATTATGGTGATTTGAGGGAGTTCGGGAGCTGGACGGCGGACGAATTCACGCTCACTACCGGGGCAACGTTCCGGGCTATCGGTGCGCTGGAGTCACCCCGTGGTACGAGAAAGGACGCTGTACGTCCGGACACGGCTCTCGTGGATGACTTCGATACGGATGCAGACTGCAGGAACCCGGACATCCTGAAAAAGAAATGGGAATGGTTCGAGGAGGCTCTGTTTCCAACCCGATCCATCAGCGAGGATTTGCTGGTGATATTCTGCGGAAACCTGATCGCTCTCGACTGCTGCGTGAAACGTGCCGGTGATAAAGCTGACCATTGGGATATCGTGAACATTCGGGACAAGGATGGCAAATCCAGCTGGCCGGAAAAGAACACGGAGGAACGCATTAACCGCATTCAGTCCAAAATCAGCACAAAGGCGTTCCAGCAAGAATACATGAACAACCCGCTCTCCGAGGGTGACACGTTCAAAGAAATGGTATGGGGCAAATGCCCGCCACTCTCAAAGCTGCAGTTTGCCGTTGTTTACGGGGATCCGGCTCCGTCCAACTCAAAGAACAAGGCCACCTCTTTCAAAGCCTGTTTCCTTATCGGGTATTATGACGGTAAATTCTACGTTTACACCGGTTATCTTGACCATGTGGTAAACGAGGAGTACGTGAACTGGTATTATTATCTTCGGGATTACGTGGGGCAAAAAACGCAGGTATATAATTACATCGAAAATAACAAGCTGCAGGATCCTTTCTATGAACAGGTGTTCGTTCCGCTATTTAGCGAGAAAGGAAAACAACTCGGATTTATCGGGATCATACCGGATACCCGGAAGAAACCGGAAAAGTTTGACCGTATCGAGGGAAACCTTGAGCCGATCAACCGGCGAGGACAACTCATCCTCAACATTGACGAAAAGGATAATCCGCACATGAAAAGGCTGGAGGAGCAGTTCCTGCTCATCAACCGAGCTATGAAATCACCCGCTGACGGCGTGGACTGCATCGAGGGTGGCGTGTGGATCATCAACCAAAAGATAAGCACGCTCTCGGCTGGATCCTACACCGTGGGCGCACGTGTAACCAATAAAAAGAGATTTTAATCATGGCATTTATCACACCCAAAGAATTGGAAACGCACCTCTATAAAGAGAATATAGAGGCTATCAGCAGGGAGGATGAAACAATCCTCACGGCAGCCATAGACGCTGCCCTGCAGGAAGCATACGGATATCTTGGTGCGTATGACCGCAAAAAGATTTTCGAGGCCACAGGGAGCCAAAGAAACGCCCTCCTACTCATTTTTGTAAAGGACATAGCCGTGTGGCATTTCGTGAACCTATGCAATGCCGGTACTGACCTGCAGCTCCGGCAGGATAGGTACGAGCGTGCCGTGGCATGGCTCCGGCAAGTGCAGAAATCAGACATTAAGCCTAACCTCCCCATTATAGACGAGGACGGTGACGGGAAACCGGATACTGCAGGTGAATATATCTACGGGAGCAATCCCAAGCGTAATCAACATTTTTAATATATGACTATGGCGAACAAGAAAAAAAAGACGGCCACGACAAATGCCGGGGCAAAATCAAAGGAGCAGCTGGTCATCCATCAGATCGTAGTCAAGGCTCCCCAGCGGAAAGTGTATGACGTGGGGAATTGGCGGACGGCTCTCTCCTCTGCAGACAATGGACGAACAAAGCAGCTGTATGACCTGCTCGATGATATCATGATTGACGGCGTTTTGAGCGATGCCGTTCAAAAGCGCATCGATGCGGTCACGAACTCGGAGCTTACTTTCCAAAATGCGGCTGGGGAGGAAGTGGAGGAGATCGCAGACCTGATGGACACCACCGCATGGGAGGATCTGCTGACTGAAATCCTGAAAAAGAAAATATACGGGCGTTCAGGCATTGAAATGACCTTTAATGACGGTTTCAACGTGGAACCGATTCCGGCAAAGCATATCAACCTGAAAAACCGCACAATCCTCCGGCAGGACACGGACGAAATAGGCATACCATACGAGGGAGATTCACAGCTGCTCATTCTCGGCAAAGACCGGGATTTCGGTTTGTTACTCAAGGCGGCTCCCTATGCCATCTACAAACGTGGAGGCTTTGGGGATTGGTCACAATGGATCGAACTTTTCGGGATGCCCCAGCGCATCGGTAAATACAACACGTATGATCCGGAGAGCCGCAAGCTGCTGGAGGAGGCTTTCGATAAAGCCGGATCCGCACCGTATGTGGTCATCCCAAAAGAGGCGGATGTGGAAACCAAAGAGGGCGGAACGGGTTCAGGATCCTCGTACAACGAATTCCGGCAGGCCAACAACGAGGAGATGCTGATCACTATCCTCGGACAAACCATGACCACCGTACAGGGAGAGAAAGGCGCACGTTCATTGGGTGAGGTTCACAAGGAGGTAGAGGAGGGAAAGAATAAATCTGACCTCCGGTACGTACAGCGTGTCCTCAACCAAAAGGTACTCCCCATGCTGGAGGCGAGAGGGTATCCCGTTGCTGGCGGAAAGTTCATTTTCCCCAAAGCGGCGGAGCAGCTCTCCGTTGCCGAGGTGGTGCAGCTCTCCGACATCATGGATATCCCGCAGAGCTACCTGCATGAAAAATATTCGATTCCCGTGCCTAAAGACGGGGAGCCGGTCGCAAAACGTGCCTCCGCTCAGTTCGATATAGGAGAGGATTCGGAGGAGGACACAATCAGTAATGCAGACCGTAATTTCTTTATGCGCTTATGGGATTTTTTCGTGCAAGCCCCGCAGGTCGGGGCATCCATTGGAAAAGCCCCCATCAGGCTGAATGATAACGCTCCGATGTCGGAAAAGCTGGCCGCAAGGATTGCAAACGGCGAAACCGGGAAGTTCGATGCGGAGTTGTTCTCCTTTATTGCTACCGACTTTTTGAACGGTGTTCAAAGTGCGTTCAAACGTTCAATGAACCATGCGGATGTAAGATTCGCATACGGCCTGCAGGATGACGCTTTCATCACCGCTTTGGAGATGAACCTGTTTCATTTCTCCGCCGGTAAGACGCTGGCGGAAATTCAGGAGCTGAACAAGGCGTTCAGGGAGAGCGGTAATTTTCAGGAGTTCTCCAAAAAAGCGGAGCAAATATGTGGCACGTTCAATAAAACGTGGCAAAAGACGGAATACGAAACGGCGGTACTAACGGCGGAGTCCGCCAGCAATTACCACCGGCTCATGGGAAAAACGAAAATGTTCCCTTATTGGAAATATGTCACTGCCGGGGATGAAAAGGTAAGGGAGGAACACCGGAAGCTGGACGGGGTGATATTACCGGCCAATGATCCACGGTGGAAAAAGATATTCCCGCCCAATGGCTGGAAATGCCGTTGCCGGGTGGTTCCGCTCATGAAACACGAGGTAGAGGGTATAGACATCAACGCCATGCGTGCCATTGTCGATGAATACCTCGGTACGAGTGAATGGAAAATGAACGAGGCTCAGGGCTGGGATTCAAACCGGGGAGAAACGGCTGAGGTGTTTTCCAAGAACCAGCATTATATCCGCAAGTTTCCCGATAAAGCCGCCTCCTTGCTGGGTGACCTGCATTATAATGATTACGGGCTGGAGTCCTTTGGAAAGAAAGCGGCGGCAGCGACCGAAAAAGCACCGGTGTTTGCCGGGGATCCGAACCAGTGGAGGGATTCGCATCAGGTGATGGATGACTACAAAGGCCGAAAGGTGCAACTTACGGAGGAGGTGTTCAAACGCCACACCACAAAGAAATACGAGGAGGCTCGTGTTCCTCTCGTGGAGTGCATCCCGGACGTGCTTAAAAACCCTGACGAGGTATGGATAAACGACTATCAAAAGAAGTTCGACAACCTGAACTTTATCAAGTTTTACGAGGATAAGGTGATTAACGTGGTTTGCGAGGTTAAGAACGGAACGCTCTATCAGGTCACGACATGGTTCGAGATAGAACAAAACGCCAACATCAAGGTGAAAGGCCGCAGGAGCAGAAAGATAGATCCACGATGGAGATATCGCCGTGGTCTGCTTATCAAAAAGTAAAAGGAGGCTCTGAGAACCTCCTTTTATATACGGATTAACATCCCGCTCCGCCGTATAAAGCCCGGACTTTTTGATGCCCCCGTCATCCGTCAGGTGTTGGCATATTCGATTCATCCCCGGAGCGATATGCTTACGGAAGCAAATATACAAAATTATTTCAATATGAATATCAAAGAATTAAATAATTATCTGCAATCGCTCCCGGAGGAGATAATCTCCGATGCGGCAGAAATCGTGGCGGAAACGGCCACGGAATACTATAAATCAGCTTTCAAGAAGAAAGCATTTGACGGGAACCCGTGGACTCCGGCAAAAGCACCGAAAACAACCGGTTCCCTGCTGATCGACTCCGGTGCGCTGGTGAACAGTATCAGACCGGCGGTGATAACTCCCCAGCGGGTGGTTATCTCTGCAGGGAATGAAAAGATAGATTACGCTCAGGTACACAACGAGGGATTCAAAGGTATAGTACCCGTACCGGCACACACCCGGAAAACAAAACGGAAAGATGTACCGGTCAAGGCGCACACCCGGAAAACTAACATCCCGAAACGTGAATTCATGGGAGATTCCGAAGAATTGAACGAGCAGATACACGCACGGATAGAGGGATATATTGACTCACTTAACAATGAATAGCTATGAACAAAGAAATTTTTATTGCCGTTTGTGACCGGCTGAAAACAGAAGTACCCGGGCTCCGGTGGATAGATGCCGAGGAGGGACAACTTAACACGGGAGAGCGGCCTGCTGTGGCTTTCCCGTGCTGCCTGATAGATATATCTTACCCGTCCTGCGAAACCCACATGGGTGGACGGCAAAAGATAAATGCGCAAATACAACTTAGGGTGGCCTTTCAAGCCGGAGGGAGTACAAATGCGGCAGCCCCTAAACTTGTCAGGGAACACGCTCTCTCCTGCATGGACACGTTGGATAAGATACACGAGGCTTTGCAATGGTGGAACGGCGGGAACCTTTTCAACCCGATGCGCCGCCTCCGGGGTGCGCCGGAAAAAAGAGCGGACGGTCTGAAAGTGTATAACGTGATCTATGAAACCGAGTTTATGGATTAGTTCCAATCAAAGCCGGGAAACATCGCTTTGAGCTTGCGGGTGGACGCTTTGGAACGCAGGAGTTCATTGTAAAAATCATCCTGTTCCACCAGCGTGTTGCTGATGGTTCGCTCTTCGACAAAGAACTCGTTATCGGAAAGGATTCTCAGCACGTCATCGAAGCGGCGGCGTTTGATCTCAGTCCAATAGTAATAACGGGCGGTCATGATGCGGTTCCGCTTTTCGAGGCGGTCACGGCGGGAGGTGATGGCAGCATCGGAGGAGGCAACCGTGCGTGTTCTGCGGCGGTTACCGGCTTTCTCTATTTCCGGGCAAAAAAACGGTATTACGAGCTGCTCCTGCATATTGATTTGATTACTTAATACAAAGGTACATTATTTGCACCATAGTACGAAAAAAGTCCGCTGAAAATTAGGATTTCAGCGGACTTTTATTATTGATTAAAGGGCTTTTACATTGCAAGCATACCCTCTTTGTCATCCTTACCCGGAACGAACGGCTTTATAGTGGTTATCACCGAGCTGGTCACTTTCACTCTGCCGGATCCGAGGCAGGTCGGACATTGGCAGGATCCGGATACCTTTGTCCTGTTCTCATCGCTGTACTCGAATACAACGCCTTTTCCCTCGCAACGCTTGCATACAGCCACACGGGTGGGAATATACCGGGCTTTCGCATTATTCGTCTGTTCCATCTGATTCCTCCTTTATTATGGTTAATTCTTCACTTGATTTCGGGTGATACATGAAATCGGTTTTGAGCTTTTTGAAAACCGTCAGTTCCACCTGAAAATTCTCAAATTCCTTGTTCCGGCTGGAAAGCTGGCGTTTGATGAACTCGGTAACGTCACGTTTCATTTCAGGAACCGACATCTCGACACCGGTTTCCGGCACGTATAAGCCCTCAAGCCGGAGCTTGCGGTAACCTCTGCGGTGGATTTGGAATTGAACTTTGTATATCATGACCGTCCCTCCTTATGCTTCTGTCATACCCAGAGGAATGGTCACCCACATACCGTCCTCGTTCTTCATTTCCGCTCTCACAAACTGTTTGCTGATCGCTGGCTGGTATGCCTCCTCGATGATGCGGACACCCTCCATGAAACGGTCATTGTTGCTTTCTTCCGCAATCTTACGGAGCTGGACGATACGGCTGGCTTTTAACGTGCCTTTGGCATCACGTGCCAGCAGCTTCAAAACCATGCTCACGAGTGATTTCGTTTTAGCATTGTCGGCGAGGCTCTCGATGTATTCTTTCACGATCACGATTCCGTCCTCCACCGTGTCACGGTAGCCGTCCGTCACGTACACTCCGAGAGTGATGCGCTTGGTTCCCTCCGAATTGGTAAAGGTATGGCTGCGCTGGTCATCCTTTACGACTTTCAGAACCTCGCATTTCATGTCAAGGATACTCTTAAAGTTCTCCAGCACCGTCTTTTTGGTTTCCTTGATATCCTCACTCAAGGAGAGGAGTACCGGGATTGCGCTGTTCACTTCATCATCCACCATTTGGCGGTACGTTTCACGTTCGGCTTTCGCCTTTTCCTGAGCCTCTTTTTTGGCCTTTTCTTTACGGAAAGCCTCGAATTGAGCCTTTTCCTCTGCCGTCATTTCAACGGTCTGCTTTTCTTCAATCTGTGCCATAATATCACATTTTAAATGGTTTATAAATAAGTTAATTGAGTTCTTTCTTTGCTTTCTGCATATCCTTTTGCCGGATGGAGCGGATCCGGAGCAATACCGCATCCAAATCATCAGCGGACAACTCCCTGAATTTCTTTCCTGCGATACGAACGCCCAAACAAAAGTTATCCACCGCCGCCCAATTTGCCGTATCAATACCCATCAACTGCATTTGGTGGAGAACGGCAGAGCGTTTCTTTTTCAGAACCTCGTAACTGACCGGACGGCTGGATCCGGTCTGCTTCTCCATCTCCCGTATCATCGAGTTATATTCACTCAAAGTCATTTCTCTCAGTGAGTCCGTCCGCCCATTCGTAAAGCTGGATACAAGCTGCAGCTTTAAACCGTCCCTGTCAGAACAAGGCATTTTCGCCAGCAGCGTCCAAAAACGTGAATAACTGTTTGTCTTTGCCATAATCAATCAAGTTCAGGGGTTTCACTCTCTTTTAGGGATTGCAGAACGTACAATTCGGTAATGGCCGGGTTCGTCCCCAAATTACTTTCGCCGGAGTCATAGGCCAACTCAAATTCACGCTGACAAATGGCTCGCTGCTCCTGCAGCTTGGATGCCGCATACTCTTTCATGGCATCGACAATACGTTTCAATTCTTCGGGAGAGAACTTTCTGCCGAGTTCCTCGTTCTTTTTCAGGCTGAATACCTGTCTTAATGCTGATAACGCTTTCATATTTGCACGACTTTTACAGGTTGTTGTACTACTTTTACCATTGCCCCCGGCACATCCTTGATGATAGCTGCGGCCAGCTCCGGGTTCCGGAGTTCAACCACCGCCCAATCATCTTTCTTGGCCGGGCTGATCAGCAATTTCTCCGGTCGGTTAAAGCAAGTCCAATTCATAAGGACTGTACTTAAAGAGGCCACCGGTAAGCCTATTTTATAAAGATCATTTCCCATTGATTTGCTTGTTTAAATTGATCTTTGAACCGTCATCGTACCCGGAACAATAGGCGGAAGTGTTCACTTTATTCCGGTTCTTGGATTTATGGGTGGTTGTGCCTATCGATTGAAAATAATCATCAATCAAATGGTTGTGACACAGCATCAGTCCGGTTTCCTCCGCTGTTTTCCGAATGCTCTCAAATTGTTTCCGCAAACCGGTGCAACATCCCAACAAATAAGATTTTATATAATTCCGTTTAAACTTCTTTGTCCGGTAATACCCTCTGCGGGTAGCCACATACTCGGTGCAACGTTCTACCGACAACCGGCGGAATACAGACCTCAAGTAATTATAAAGCGAGAGCACAACTTCCGCATTTTCCCGTGTACCGACTACCACCATGTAAGTCGTACCTCCATGCAACAAAATCCGGCAAAAATTATACTCGCATATAATCCGCAACAAATCCCTTTTCCAAATATTCCCATACGTGTCCTGATAGGTTATTTTCTCCGATTCACTCACGGATATCATATTCTTTTGTTCTTCCGGGGTAACATCCATCAATGACAAGTTATAGGATGTCAGCAGCCGGTTTACAGCCTCCGCAGCTGCATGGGCTTCTCCCTCGGATCCGATTTTTATGGCGGATTCTTTTAACCGGAGCAGCTTTCTAATTTTCGCCAATATATTTTCAGGTACTTCTTTTTCCATCGTTCATTCTATTTTGCAGGTTTCCACTCGATAGTTATCACGGCATCGAGTTTACCGCTACCTTTGCAGACCGGGCAATCAACTTTCACCCGTTCCCGTTGTTCCTCTCCCCAAAAGAAACCGTTACCGTGGCAATAGCTACACCGGTGGCCTTTGCTGGAGATACTTTCTTTCTGATTTCCCTCCCCGATAAACATGGGAGGCGAAATCGTTATAACTTGATTATTTTTACTCATTTCCGTTCGTTTTAAGCGTTATCTCCCCAATATCTTACCGCACCCTCATCCCAAATTGTAAAATGCCCCACGGAGCCGAAAAAGCGGCCTTTCGAGAAAGCCCGAAACCCCTCCACGTAAATTTTCAGGGCGGCATCATACATCACTTTCTTTGCGCTCCGACCATCAGGGTTCCGGCCATCTGCATGGCTGATAAAAATCAGCAGCTTGTTCCGGTGCGCCTCCTTAAATTTGATGTATTCTTTATAGCTCATTTGGGTGTATTGGAAACTGTCAATGACGTAAAAATCGGGGCTTTTATGCTTATCCATTCTTTCACCAAGCTCGGACATCGGCTCACAGTCAAGCAGCTGGAAACGGCGGTTTACCTCGGCCATGTTGAAACGGCGGAGCGTGTTCTGCATGGTGAGGCTCGCACCCTCTTCGAGGCTGTCATAAGCCACCCGCCCAAACTTTGCCAGCTCTTTACAAAGCTGCATGACAAAGCTGCTTTTCCCGTTACCACTATTGCCCCAAATAAACCAAACGCCAATCCGTTCAGGCTCTCCGAAAGCGTCCGCCCATGCGCCTGTCAGCTTGAGCGTTTCTTTCTTCATGCTTACTGCTTCTGTTACCGATAATGCCCGTGCCATAAATCAATATCTGAAATCTGTAAAATGAATAATCACTCCCTCGAATGTGTTGGAGGTCTTAAAAAACCAGCTCACGAAATCATCGAGAGTCATCCCGTCATTAGCAGCCAGCTGCTCCACGTTTAGGATACGTTTTCCGTCTATGAAAACGGTCGGCTGCTCGACATCGGAGTCCCATGTCATTTGCACCTGCTGGATACCGATTTTTTTCAACCTTTTCACCTCCAGCTGCGGAGTATGATAAGGACGGCCAATCCACCGGCGGATAGATAGCTCCGCATTATGGGAGTTGATAAGCTCCATGTTGTACGCCCATTTGCCCGGATCCTCACGAAACGTGTGGATCTTGGTTCCTTTAATCACTTTCTCAGGAAAGCCGGTGAGCTGGCCTCTTTTCAAATGGCCTGCCGGGAACCGGCTTGCGAGTGGTAAAACAATTTGTTTCATATACTTTTTGAATTACGTTCAAACGCCGTTCAACCAGCGTTTGAACAGGTTTTTATACTATTTCGCTGCCGCCACCTTTTTCTCCCGGTGAATGGCATCTTTCACGCATCGCAAATCAAACTCCGATTTCTCCGTCACATCGATCACGTTTGCAATAAGTTTTTTATCCATCAATCCGTTGGCTTGGCAAATGGCAAATACATCATTACAGGAGGTTGGTTCCAGCTTAAAGAACTTACGCCCAATGCGGGAATAAATCTCGTTATAGCCTTTCCGGTTGTGGTTCAAACCGCAGTCAATACGATGCTGGATGTAATCGGTGGATAAGAAAGTAATCCCGCATTTACCCTCCAACCGATTATACAGGTTGATAAAGTAGTGGAACACGTTATCGTTCAACTTGTCACCCTCATCGAACACCAAAAGCGGATTTTCCATCTGTATGATGCTCTCGATGGCCAAGTCCAATATTTCACGGATACGCATCCCGCAAGTCTTAAAACCGAGTTTACGGGCGATCTCCCGAACAAAATCACCTTTCCGCATATCCTCATCACAAAGGATGACGAACACCTCATGATTCTTTTGAGCGTACATGGTGGCTGTCGTTGTTTTGCCACATCCCGCACCACCCACGATCCAGCGGACTTTTTTAAACTCCTGCGCATCGCTCAGGGCATACCATATTTCCTGAAAGGAGTTCGTTTCCACGAGCTGCCATCCGGTGGCTGCAGCTGCTGGAGTAATTTGAGCGATGATATTGCGGAACATATCATCACTGATACTCTCATACTTGCCGTTAATCACGGCACTCAGTGTCCCTGCAGACACGCCGTTCAAACTTGCCGCAGCCTTTTTTTGGCTGGAATACTTCGCTGCATATACCCGGAGAGCCTCACGGATATCATCTTTCTCTTTCTGTGTCATTGTACTGTTCATTTTATATTAGAATTATAATTTTCCTGCTACTTTCTTTTCATTCAGGCGGATATCACCATTCAGCTGGTCAAACGTGATGTTGCTTATTAGCTTTGTCACCTTACCGGCGGAGAGCTGTTCCGGATCCTGACTGTACCGGCGGACTCGGCGTTCAATTTCACGCTCCGTTTCGCTCTTTGCACCTTTCAATTTCGGACGTTTGAGTCCCTGTTGTTCCATACTCACGCCATGCGCCTGCTCGATGATACGTGCATCAACCTGACGCTCGATGCGATCCTCCGTGTTCGCCTCTATATTCCGGCGGATAAAGGACATTTCACCCTCGGTCTGTTCCTGAATATTCCGGTGGATAACGATATAAGGCTCTGCAGTCCGTACAAATCGCAGCTCTCCTGCTTTATCTTTCTTGTATAGCCGTACCGAGGTATGATCATAAGGATCATACATGGTGTAGAACTTTTGCCCTCTATTTTTTCTTAGGAATTCGTGATCAGGCACACCCGGAACCTCGTAAACCTCGTATGTAAACTCACGTTTTTTAATGGTTATTTTCAGACCGTTATCTGTATAAGTGGAGGGCTTATCAGTCATCACCCAAAACATCTCGATCATGTCGAGAACGCCCACTGTCGGGGTATCAGGATTCACGCTGTTTCGGTACATCTCGATGCGGTTCATCCCGGTAGCAAAATGCTTGCTTTCGTTCCATTCTTTCCGGGCGGCAGCGTATGCTGCTTTCAGTTCGGCCAAAGTGTAAAGTTTATCCTTGTTTGCCTCGATACGCTCTAAATTCGGGCGGCTCGTGTCCTTTTTGGTGGTGATATTTTGACCGGTGAACCTCCAATCCTTATGCAAAACCTCAGCCTGAAAACGTCCGAAAACGCTCTCTATCGTTTTGGATTGCCCGCTGTATGGAGCCGTGGTTCTATGAACATGGCCGACAATCTTATCAAAGAAATGGCTATTCTGCAGTTTCTTGTGGCCTCCCTGATTATCATGCACCAGCTCGTAAGGCTTATGACCTGATACCTGAATGGCCATGCGGTAGGCATTATATTGCGCCTCGTAGTCCTCGCTGTCTGAAATGTGGTATCCCAAAAATACCTCCGAATAAGCATCGATGACCTCGTAAACCTGAGTGGTACGAACCACCAGCTTACCGTCCTTGTCATAGTCTTTATAGTACAAATTGATTTTCGTACCATCACCATACCACAAGGAGTCACGCATCGAGGGAAGCTCGGTTTTATTCTTGCGGCTGTAACGCTGGTGGGCTTTCAGCTCCCCGTGAACGGCATCGTACCACAACGGTTCGATGTCAGGACGGTTCAGGAACCCACGGAGGCTCTGAATGCTCCGGAGCTGCTTCCAGCCTTTCTCTTCTGCAATCCGGTTGAATTCCACGAATATTTGAGCATCAGTATAAACGGGAACGCCACTCCGCTTTAACGCTATAATCATGTTACCGGCTTCCTCGGTTATTTTCAGGGTATTGTCATTCCCCATTTTCTTGCTGATCAGGCAGGAGTAACCCTCTTTCTTGTATTGGTTTATCTTGTCTTTCAGCCGGGCGGCGTTTTCAGGCAGTGTGTGGCCATAAGAATCACGGAGGCGGTCTGCCGTTCCGATAATCGTTTCCCATACTTTCTTTGTACTTCCACCCAAAGCCTTGCGATAGCCCTCCCGGTCATTCAGGATCGATATCAACTCGTTCAGTACCGAGGCGTTTATGGTGTATTCCTCTTTTTTCCTTTCGGTAAGGCTCACCATCTCGCCGGCCTTGTCATACCGGTAATCCTCAAAGAATGTTCGGGCGGCATCATCTATTTTAAGCCTGTCTTTCATGCACTGCTCTTTGATTAGCTCCACCGGATCACCATACTTTTGCTCAAAGCGGATCCGGTAACGTTCAGGTAGGGAGGAATAGACATATAAAGCGATGTTTCCTCCACCGCCTCCACGAGAAATAACATCAACACGTTTCCTGTATTGCAAGGACTTCAATGTTCCGGGTTTTATTACCGGATCATTTCCTGATGTTAATTCATCGTAAGTTGCACATACTGTTTTTCCAAAATACTCCATACCTTTTTAAACTTTGTCCCCGGAGGCGGAGTCGAACCACCTCAAAAGACCGTCCGGGATTTTTCTTACCTTTGCAAAATCAAATCGTTATCATCATGGAAACATCATTTTGTATCACTTTTTACATTGATCAGGAGATTGCCCAGCCTGACAACGTTCGCACAGCGTTTGCAAATCAGCTAAGGAGATTGAACCTGAGATACAGAAGTAAGCCTTATTATCCCGAATCCGGATGGTTAACCCCCGCGTTTGGAGTTCCGGTGGAGTTGAGTTTCTATACGTCAATTCCAAAAGGCCGGCCAAGCGGAAGTAAGGCTCTTCATCAAGCTCTAAAAAACGCCGTGAACGAGATTGAGAGGGAACATAAGGAGGTTGTAAAGACAGCCATAGAGAGGGCGTGTCATCCATCTCGTTGACGATTTCGGGGCATCTTGCGGAGTACAAGGTTCTTTCCGCATCAAGCAGATCTTCAAACGATTTTCTGATAGTGTCATCTTCTTTAACGTGAAATACTCTTTTCATGATTAATCCTCCTTTATATTTAATGGTACTTTTTTAATCAGGCGGGCGGCATTGGCAAAATTCAAGACTACCACTATAATAGCCCATATCGGACTATCATCAGTTATACATAAAAAGCATAAACTTAGGCAGAAATACCACACGTAAAACTTTTGCCTCGCAGTCAAAGAGAAATACTCCCTGAACTCATCTCCAAAGAGAAGTAACAACACCTCTTTCATACCGCCTCCTTTTGATCTCCGATTTCAACACCTCCACGTTCAAGGGCTACCTTACGGATAAGCCTCGCCTTGCTGCTGTTACTGCGATAAACCAGTGCCTCCCAAACGGCTTTGCTCGTGACTTTAAAATCCTTTGAGATTTTCTTGATCTCACCACGATCTACTACTATTCGCTTTCTCATATCACATTGTTTTTAAAAGTTATTCATTGTCATATCAGCCGTTTTCACTACCTTTACAGCCGGTAATATTAATACGGTGATGCAAATATATAGGATAATTATCACAATATAAAGCAAAATCGTGATTATTTTCACAGAAAGAATAAAATTATGATTGAACGAATTAGCCAATTTATACAAAATCAAGGGATTAGCGTTAGATCTTTTGAACAGTCAATATCTGCGAGCGATGGCATGATTAGGCGAGCCATAAATAATAAAACAGATATTCAAAGCAAATGGCTTTCCGTTATTGCGGATAATTATCCTCACCTCAATTTAGAATGGCTAATAACAGGGCGAGGCTCTATGCTAAAGGAAACCCCACAGCCGCTATCACTCCCGACTATTAATTATGAATATAAGGGAGCACCTTACTACAATGTAGATTTTATCGGTGGATTTGATCTCGTTTTAAATGATCAAACAATTAATCCGGATTACTATATAAATTTTGAGCCTTACAATAAACCCGGTGTTGTGTGGTGTAATATTACAGGTCATTCTATGGAACCCGAATTAAGCAACGGAGACTATATCGCCCTCAAAGAAATGACCGATCCCGTCCAATATCTCCCCTATGGAGAAATATATGCCATCGTGACAGAAAGCTATCGGACTGTTAAACGAATAGGAAAAGCAGACCAAAAAGATTTTATTCGCTTAATCCCCACCAATAAAAGCCCGGAATACAGTCCGCAAGACATTCCTATTTCCATGATACAGAAAGTATACGCAGTATTAGGAAGTATGCACAGATTGTTCTAAATAAAAGAGACACACGCACGTTTTCAACACAAATAAAACAGAAATTGCCAGATACCTTTTTATAAATCAGCATATTACTCTATTATATATGCTGATTTGCATTATTCTTTATATGGTATTTTCCCCCCTTGAATAATACATAAAGCCATAAAAACGGGTAGTAAAATGGTAACTTGTATAATTCAACCCATCTTAATTTTGCTTAAATTGCATATCCAAACGCATACCCAATCAACACATTTCGTTTTTTTCTTGACAAATTTGCATACCCAAACGCATATCCTACTGCATATCCAATCCTCAAAAAACGAAATATTCCCGTTAAAATCGCCACTCTCCTCCCCCATCCCTATTTTCGCTATTTTGAGCACTAAATTTCAACTATTCAAAAGTAGGAAGCCAATCTATCTATAAAGCACAAAAAGGGCTGCAAAACGCCTAAATAAAGCATTTCGCAGCCCATGTACCGCATTTCTCCTACCCTACTCTACTCCGTTTATCACATCTCCATTGCCATGTAAAGTTGACGGGCGTTCAAACCGTTCAAAGTAAAGTCCAAAGTAAAGCCAAAGTAAAGCAGAGTAAACTTTTCGTTTTTTCTCTCTCCCCTCTCCTATTCGTACATAACTATTTGTATATCAAAACTATTACCGTTTATGCGGAATAACTCAATTTATCGCATTTCGTTTTATCCCCCTTAACTCAGACCGAAAGTAACCGACATCGGGAACGGATAACGTCCTCCGTCAAATCCCGAATACAATACATTGGAGTCACCAACTTCCGGATCGCCGAACTTATTGTACGAAGAGATGGTACATACATTGTCGACACTGGCAAATACGCGTGCATTTTCCATTTTCACCGGTTTCAGCACATTCTTCGGGAATGTATATCCTATCTGAATATTTGAAATCTTCAGATAATCCCCCTTCTGGATGTAGGCGTCGGACACACGCATGTTCTTATTATAGTCTGTCTTGGTGATACGCGGATATTTGGCGCCGGTATTCGAAGATGACCATGCATTATTGATATATTCCTTCAGTACATTCTGATAACCGCCGTCGGGTGCATAGACTGAGGTCAAGCGGGCCGAAGAATAAGAAAGGATATCCATACCGGCTACACCGTACAAGTTCATCGAGAAATCAAAGTTTTTCCAGGAAGCGGTAAGGTTCATTCCGTAAGTGAACTTGGGATATCCATTGCCTATAACAGTACGGTCGGCATCGGTAATCTGCCCGTCACCATTCAAATCAACAAACTTATAGTCGCCGGGCTGGGTAGTCTTGTCCTGATATACACCACTTTCAACTCCCTTTTCAACCGCCAGCCTATTCATTTCATCAATTTCGGCCTGGGTTCTGAAAATGCCTTCTACCTTCCAGCCATAGTAGGAACCTACAGGATAGCCGTTCTGTGTAATGGAGTGGTTGTCCCAGTTGTCGCCATCTTGTGCTGACCCTGACTTGCTGAATATCGGATCGCCGACTTCAATAGCCTCGTTCTTCAGGGTAGACCCATTCAGCCTTATGCCGATATTCCAATCGCTGAAGCTCTTGTTCCACGCAGCAGTAAACTCGAAACCTGAGTTACGGATATGTCCCGCGTTAGTATAGACATTGGAGAAACCGGTAGAAGGACGAATCTGGCGATACAGAAGCAGATCCTTTGCGTCACGGATAAAGTAATCGGCAGAGAAAGAAAGCTCATTGTTCATAAAGGCAAAATCAATACCGATATTTGTCTGCTCATTGGTTTCCCATTTCAGGTTGGTATCAATTTCTTTCTGCTGGGCAATACCGGCACCGTTAATCACACTCGAACCATTAAAGAACCAGTACATTGCATTTGCCGAAGACAACTGTGCTATGGACAAGTTGGTACCATTGCCCGCATTACCGGTCTGTCCCCATCCGGCACGCAACTTCAAGTTACTGAACAGTTCTAAATCCTTAATGAACTTTTCCTCGGAAAGACGCCAAGCTACAGAAGCGGAAGGGAATGTACCATAACGATTGCCGGCACCAAAGTTCGAAGAACCGTCGCGGCGTACCGTTGCAGTCACAATATAGCGGTCGTTCAAAGTATAAGTCAGACGGCCGAAGTAAGAAAGGAATCTTGTCTTCAAATCCAGCCCACCATCCGTTTGCTTAGACGATGGGTCATTGGTCAATGAAATTTTGCGGATGTTGTCTGCCGGGAAATCGTTGGCACTGGAATTCAGCCAGGCACCGTTCGTATCGCTGGTAGAGAAACCGGCCATTGCACTTACGCGGTGATGCTCATTGGACCAGTCATAGTTCAAGAACGCTTCCAGACCGAGTGAAGTGGACTGGCTCTGGTTCAGCGAGAACGAGTCCTTACGGTCTTGAGTTCCAAAGGTTCTATCATTATAGGCTGTATAGCCATTATAACCTTTTGTATAATAATTATAACTGGCAATAGTTTTGAAGGTCAACCCTTTGTACAAATCGAGTTGTAGGAAAGCACTGGCGAGCAGACGGTCCCATTTATTGATGCTGTCGGCAGTCTTGGCAGCAGCAACCAGATTGTCAGCTCCCTTGTTCACGTCTCCATTGCCTTCTTTCTTGTAATGTCCCCAAGTACCGTCGGGCAACACAATAGGCATGGAATAGAAAACACCGTCCTCTACATAATCCATGGTTGGAATGGCTTGTGCATAGTTTCTCAGGTTGCCTCCTCCCATCTTTTCCGAATGTGCATAGTTCAAGTTCAAGCCTACATGCAGAAAGTCTTTCACTTTGTGAGTGATATTAGCGCGTGCCGTCAAGCGTTTAAAATTCGACTCAATCACGATACCCTGGTTGTTCAAATAACCCAGAGATAAGTTGGCTTGGGTATTTTCGCTGCCTCCCGAAGCAGAAAGGTTATAGTTCTGCTGTAATGCCGTGCGTGACATTTCATCCTGCCAGTCAATGCTGTTCAGTCTGCCTATGTAATCCTCGCCATATGCCAGATTGGTCATGGCAATACCGTCATTCTTGACGGCGGAACGTACAGCACTTGCAAACAAGCCCGCATCAGCCACATCAATCTTATTCGAATTGAACTGGAGGGCATAGTTGGCCGAAAAGTTCACCTTTGCCTTCCCCTTACCACCGTTCTTGGTAGTAATCATAATGACGCCATTGGCACCGCGAGTACCATAGATTGCCGTAGCCGAAGCATCCTTCAGAATTTCGATGGACTCTACATCATTAGGATTCAAGAAATCGATGGAAGTTCCTACCTGCACACCGTCCACTACATAGAGTGGGTCGGCAGAACCATTCACGGTTGCCACACCGCGGATACGGATGGAGAAACCTCCTTCCGGGTCACCGGAAGAACGGATGACAGATACACCTGCCGCAGCTCCCTGCAAACCTTGTCCCAAGTTCACCGGATTCCGCTTCATCATTTCCTCCGCATTCACGGAAGCCACAGAACCGGTGAGGTCGGATTTCTTCATCGTACCGTAGCCCACAACAACTACCTCATCCAAGGTTTCGGTATCCTCCTTTAAAGTAATTTTCAGAGCATTCATATTCCCGGTTACTTTGACCGTTCGCGCCAGATAACCGATGTAACTGGTCTTCAGCGTAGAACCTACGGGACACTGCAAGGAGAAGTTACCGTCCAAATCGGTAATCATACCGTTTGTCGTACCTTCCACAATGACATTGGCACCGATGATGGGCTCGCCTTTCTCATCCACCACTTGGCCCTTCACAGTAACTACACTCTGCTGTACGACAGTGACACCTGCAAACGGCTGTACGCTTGTTGCAAAGAGAGGTCCGGCACATGCCAGCGATACTGACATGATACCCAAATACTTCATCACATTTCTCATAAATACTAAATACTTAGGTTTAACAAATACCCCGGTCATAAGCACATCGGGAAAAAGATATGCGACACAATTTTGTGCCACTATAGAGGCACTGCCGTGCCATTGGGAAGGCACATCTGTGCCACCATAGTGGCACAGATTTCGGTAACTATATCCCTTTCTCTTCCATACCGACAGGGGTGAATTCAATATAGATTTTCAAAGATTAAGTTCAGAAACTCAGGGAAGTGCCTTCAACCTGGTTCAACAGTTGCGGTTTGGCCTTTCCACAATCCACTTTCACAACCTGAATACGGTTGTCGGCAGGTAGACAAACCAATCCTTCTGCCTGCTTCTTGTCAGCACTGTATACCTTCAGGCTCATTTTACTCCAATCCATCTCAGCAGTGGACTGCGCCAACTTCAGATGAGGAAGTACCGAACCGTCACGTACCAGCATGATTATCGGCAGACTGCCTGCTTCAATCCGGTGCCATCCGCCTTCGTAGACTTTCTCTGTCTGGTAGTCTATCCATTTTCCTTCGGGAAGGTAAACTGTGCGGCCCGTCATACCGGATTCAAGCAAGGGGGCAACCAGAATCTGCGAACCGAAGAGATACTCGTCATCCACTTTCCATGCTCCCGGATCATCGGGGAATTCTACAAACAAGGCTCTTAGCATCGGTAAGCCCTTTTCTGTACATTCCTTAGCCTGAGCATACACATAAGGCATCAGACGGTACTTCATCTCCGCACTCTTGCGGAAGACATCCTGCACACGCTTGCTGTCGTACAACCACGGCTCTGTCGGAGGTGCCCCATGCGCGCGGGTATGGGAAGTAAGAAAACCGAACGGTATCCAGCGGCAATACAAGTCCTCCGGAGTGGATTTTACAAAGCCGCCCATATCATGGCTCCAGAAGGAGAAACCGGACAAGCCGAAGGACAAGCCTGCACGAAGCGTACCCAGCAGACCCGTGTTCGTAGTTGCAGCATCACCGCCCCAATGCAATGGATAACGCTGGGAACCAGCCCATGCGGCACGTGCCCACATTATATTCTCGTTGTGCAACTTCTTGGTTATCTCGGACACTGCCATATCATAACGCACCGGATAGAGGTTATGCTCATACCATCCGCTCTTGCCGGAAGCGTAAATACCATTCAGTGGAGCAGCCTCGCCAAAGTCTACTTTAATGGCACTGACACCGATATTCAGCAATCCCGCCAGTTTGTCCTGATACCACTTTACTGTTTCCGGATTGGAAAAATCAAGCACCACATCTTCGTAGGGAAGTTCACCATTTCCATTTTTCACATACATGTCTTTCTCTATCAGTTCAGAGAAATAACGGTTTTTAGGAGTGAAATAAGGCAACTGCCACAAACATACATGGAAACCTTGTGACCTCAAATCCTTCAACATCTGCTGTGGATTCTGGAAACGGTTCTCGGAGAATTTATAGTCACACTGCCAGTCCACATCAAACCAGCCGGTATCGAAATGGATAACATCGCACGGATACTTGTTCTTACGGATATTGGCCGCTACATCATAACCTTCCTTTTCACTGAAATAGGTAATACGGCTCATCCACGTACCGAAAGACCACAAGGGGGGCATGCCCGGCTTTCCTACCAAATCGGTGTACTCGTCCAGAATATCTTTCGGCTCGCCGAAGAAAACGAACAAATCCAGGTTCTCGTCACCCATGAACATTTTGTTCAGCCCAATATAGGTAGCACCAAAATCACAAGTCACGGGAGCGGATGTATGCATAAACATACCATATCCCCGGTTACTCATAAAGAAAGGAATCGGTTTGTACATCTGGTCCGTCTCAGGCCCTTGTGGGTCTGTAACGAACAAGTTCACCTTCTGTCCGGCCTTGTTCAGCCCAGTGGCAGACTCTCCGCAACCAAAAATCATTTCATCTGCAGTCAAGGTAAATACCGGATTGATGCGGCGAGCATTGTCGCTTCCCCGCTTCACAAAACAGAACGGCGTATATTTTACCTGCGTAGAGTCCGCGTCGCTCAAAGCGGCAGTCTGGCTCAAGATACGTCCGGCTTTATCCTTCAAGACGATTCTCCAAGGATTCTTGTTAATCTGAATGGTTCCATAGTCGCTGGAATAGATAATCTTGTCATTCGTCTCGATAACTTTCCAGCTTCCATCCCTGCCCGGTTCCTTTGCCAACATGATGGAAGCGGCAGGTTTGGGTTCCACCGGGGTCGTTAGCATACGGATACGTACCGTACGCGGAGTTACAAAGTCAATCTTGAATTTGAGGTTAGGGTCATTTTCATAGGCAGTGAAGGGGAAATCGAGCATTCTCATTTTACGGGGCTGTGCACCGTTGGTATTGAAGGCTTGGCGGGGCATCAGATGCCCGCGTTTCCAATTCACCAGCCCTTCACCCGACTTGGCATCGAATGACTCCAGGTGATCTGCAAAAAACAAGGTATTACTCAAGTCACGGAAATCGGTACTCATGTCCAGAGGTTGGTTCATCAAATACGAAGTACCGTCATTGACATGTGGCTGTGCCAACAGATTGCCACCGGCAAACAACAGCATCGCCACTGCTAAAAGTTCTTTCTTCATACTATTAGGATTTAAATGATCTCGCCTGCAAATGTATTTTTCTTAAAGGAAACACAGATGCCTTAAAAATGTCTTTTAATATCCGGTTTTGTTTCATAGAACCCATATAGGGCCATTGGAAACAAAATGCATACTATTTTTCACCAAACGGAGGATATCATCCCACACGAATACGCAAATCTTTCCTTGCTCGTTCGAAGGATTATATTTAAGTTTGCAGTTACAATATTGTTAATCCTTCTAATAAAGAAAATACATGAAACAACTGCTCCTATTCCTTATATGCAACCTGGCCTTCCTCCTTACTGTTCAAGGTAACTCAGCGGAAATCCCGCCGGCTGTCATGTTCAAGCAGCTCTCTACAACAGAAGGACTCTCCAACAACAGTGTCCGAAGCATCTACAGAGACAATAGGGGATTCCTCTGGGTGGGGACAGAATCAGGACTCAACAAATACGACGGCTACTCCTTCCAGCAGTATTACCAGAACAACTCCGACCTGCCGGACGATGCCATCAGCGAAATTTTCGAAGGACCGGACGACAATGTATGGATAAGGACTTCCAGCGGCTACAGTATCTATAATTATAAGACCGGTGAATTCGACAATGACTATAAACCCATACTCGATGGGCTGCAAATCCCCAGTAAAAACATTCTGAGGATGGGAAAAACATCCAAGAATGAGTTTTGGGCCTACGACTATTCCAAACTTTACATACGAAGCATGGACAACAGCTCCATCAAAGCCTATCCACTGGTAGTTGAAAAGATTTCAAACCTCTATATAGGTGTCCAGTTCATTTATATAATGTACTCCAACGGTACCCTATACAGTATCAGCAAGCAGACTTCCGAAGTCAAGGAAATAGCCATTCCCACCATCTATAGACCTTTGCTGGAGAATCATGAGCCACACATTTACATAGACCAAAACGAAAGCCTATGGGTATACACCTTCCAAAACAGCCTACTTTTGCACAAGAACAGTTTTACACAGCAATGGGAGGACATCAGCCTGAACAATAACACTCACATACAGTACAATCGCGTGCAACGCATCCTCGACCTGGGAGACGGCAACGTATGGATACTTACCAGCCATATGGGGCTGTTCGTTTACAACACCCTGACCAAATCGCTTACCAACTTGGTGCACAATCCATTGAAACCGCACACCATTGCCAGCAACAATCTGAATACCATTTACCGGGACAAAGACGGAACCATATACATAGGGAATTTCAAACACGGTATTTCCTATTATAGCCCCATGTCCCAAATCATACTATGCAACAAATCCCTGGAATATGATGATATCCTGACCTTCTGCGAAGACACCAGCCAGGAATACATTTACTACGGAACAGACGGTACGGGACTAATCCGACGTTCACTAGTGACCGATTCATACGAAAAGATAGCAACTCCCGCCAATATTGTAGTCGACTTATCCATCGACTCCAAAAACCGCCTATGGATAGGCACCTTCCAGAAAGGACTGCTATGCTACTCGAAAGGGCAAATCAAACAATACACAGTAAGTAACAGCCAGCTTCTCGAGAACAATGTGTATACAGTAAAGGTAGACAAACACGGATACATCTGGATAGGTACCATGAAAGGATACATACAGAGGTTAAATCCGGAAACCGGGCAGTTTGACACCATCTTGTACCGTCCGGGAGAATTCTTTGTCCGAGATATGTACTATGATAAAGACAGTACCCTTTACGTAGCGACCAAAGGAGGACTCATTATCATCGATACGGAAACCCAAGCCTATAATATCTACGCCGAAGCCGGCCGCTTCAAGGAGAACAATATGCTCACTGTCTATAAGGACAGCCGGGACCTTCTTTGGATAGGACATCCACACGGACTGAGTATATGGAACCAGAAGAACGACTCCATCTACTTCCTTGACCAGAAAAACGGACTTGCCGCCAACCTCGTCAGAGCCGTCACGGAAGACAACAACAACCAGATGTGGATTGGTACCGGCAACGGCATCTCACGAATCAAAATAACAAACGGTACATACGCCATCGTGAACTACTCCGTAAGCGACGGACTGATATGCAACGATACCAATGTCCACGCCATCCTCAAGCTACAGAACGGCAATATACTGATAGGCACGCCACAAGGTTACCAGACTATCATTCCACAAGACATCCTGACCACAAGTTATGATGCCAATATTTACCTTACCGGTATTGAGCTCAAATCCGGAATGACCCATCCGGACATCCTGAACGGCAGCTCACTTGAATGTGCACAACATCTTTCCTTCACTGAAAAGGAAAATTCATTCACTCTGTCCTTCTCTGCCCTCGACCTGGTGGAAACGGATAAGATAAAATATGCCTATAAGATTCATTCCAACTGGATTTATGCTGAAAACAACAAAGTAAACCTATCCATGCTGACTGCCGGAAACTATACTTTATCCGTCAAGGCATGCAACTCACAAGGCATATGGAGCCCCAACGTCAAGGAACTGAAAATAAAGATACTCCCTCCTTGGTGGCGCACTTGGTGGGCTTATACCATATATAGCGGTATCGTTTTGTGCATCCTTCTGTCCATTATCCGCAATCTGCGCTTACGCCAAAAGCAGAAACAAATCATGCAGGCCATCGAGGTGGAAAATGAAAGGCAGCAGAAAATCAACAATATGAAACTGCAGTTCTTTGCCAACATAAGTCACGAACTGCGGACTCCCTTGTCACTTATCATCAATCCGCTTGAAGAGTTTTTCGTAGACCATCCCGAATATCGTAAAGGCATTTTGGATATGGTCAAACAAAATGCCGACTATCTGCTGGAACTGATTAACCAACTGCTGGATTTCAGAAAGCTGGATGCCAAGGCTGAAACCCTGAAATGCAAACATGACAACATCCTTATCATTCTGAGTGAAATATTCCACTCTTTCGATCCGATAGCACAGAAACGGAACATCAGCTATAGCCTTACCGCTCCACAACATTCTGTATTCATGGATTTTGACTATGACAAGATACGCAAGATATGCACAAATATCCTGTCAAATGCATTCAAGTTCACTCCCAATAAAGGAAGCATCTCACTGGATATTGCCGTAAGAGGCACAAATCTGGAACTGACCTTTACCGACACCGGTTGCGGCATAGAGGATGAAGCCAAGGAGAAAATATTCCAAAGATTCTATCAGTCGGGCAAAAACCTGTCGAACAACGGAGGCAGCGGCATTGGACTGCACATTGTTTCCGAATACGTAAAGATGCATCAGGGTACTGTCTGTGTCAGGGATAACCAGCCTTGTGGTTCTGTATTCCTGATTGCCCTACCCCTACACCAGAACAGTAATGAAACCAAAAACGGAGAACCGGTCGAAGGACCGGAAATAAAAGAAGAATCCCATCCATTCACCATACTACTCGTAGATGACAACTACGACTTCTTGAAATTTCTCTCTGAAAGTCTTGCCAGGCAGTATCATGTATTAAAAGCCACAAACGGAAAACATGCACTGAATGTACTGGAAAAGGAAGATATTGATTTAGTGGTCAGTGACATCATGATGCCCGAGATGGATGGTCTGGAACTATGTTCAACCATCAAGAATGACATACGCTACTCCCATATCCCCATTATCCTCCTGACAGCTAAGGCAAGTGAAGAACACCAATTGGAAGGGCTTAGCGTTGGCGCAGACGACTATATCACCAAGCCTTTCAATATGGAAGTCCTCAAGCTGCGCATCAACAAGATTATCGAGATGAACGTCAAACGTCAGGAAATATTCAATCAGGACATTAAAATCGAGCCAAGCCGTATCACCATCACTCCCCTTGACCAGCAGCTGGTGGAAAAAGCCATCCAGATTGTAGAGGACAATATCAGCGAAACCGAGTTTTCCGTCGAGGAGCTTGCCAGCAGCCTGAATATATCACGCAGCTATTTCTACAAGAAAATGATTAAGATAACGGGAAAGAAACCCATCGAATTCATCAGGACCATCCGTATGAAACGTGCACAACAACTCTTGACAGAAAGCCAGATGCAAGTTTCGGAAATTGCATATACCTTGGGGTATAACTCCCCCAAGATATTCTCCAAACATTTTAAAGAAGAGTTCAACATCAGCCCATCCGAATTTATAAGGCAGCAGGCTGAATAGAAACATTATTTTGACATCAAAGCATCCAACGAAGACACCAACGCCACCAAAGCAGCACTCCAATTAATGGCTATTTCATTGGAAGCATACGAACCTTCCACATCTGCATAAGACTCATCCGGCAGATTGGAAGGATAGGGTACACCGTCTTGTTGGCCAGGATTGGGACCGCCAACAAGGAAACCGGGAAGAGGTGCCTCTATATCATCCGATGCAGAAAGACGATGGTGCGGATACAGAGGACTTTTCATCCCGAAACCGGTGACATAACAATATCCCGTGGCATTCTTTCCTAAAATGTAGTCCATATTGCGGTAGGCGTTCGTCAGGTACGACTTCTCACCTGTAAGCAAATAGGCACAAACCAGTGAAGTGGCTTGGTTAGCACACCCTTCGGCAAGGCATCCCCAAAAGAAATCTTTGGCATCGTTGCCGTAAGGAGCGTGGAAAGGAGAGCGGTCAGCACCCCGCACAGCCTCGGCAGCATAGTCCAGTAGCAGGTCTTTCATGGCATTTGCCAACTCCACGTCTTCACCCTGATATTCCCTGCCCGGTTGCAGCCAGGCAAACACGCCCAACGCAGTGGTATTGCCCCAAGAAGGAGTCTTATATGCAGTGGGCAGATGCTTCTTCACTTGTTCCCGGTAAACGGGCTTTCCCGTAGCAAGATAGAGCTCGGAAGCCGCCCAGAAGAATTCGTCATCGGCACTACGATCACCGTAAGCTCCCGTAACCACGGCAGGTTGATATTGCTTGTTGAGGAGGTCCTGATGATAGAGCGCTTGCGGATGCGCTTCTGCCCAGGCGTAAGCACGTTCGGCAGCCTGCAAAGCCACTTCCGAAAAGCCAGGATAATCCTCTTCGTAAGGAGCAAACAACACGGAAGCTTGCGCTAAAGCCGCAGCATAGTCCAATGCCGCCGTTACTGATTTCTGAACTACATAACGGGGCTGCTTACACTCCGTAGGCTTGATAAATCCCTCGAACGAAGGGGTAGTCAGCTTGTGGTAGACTCCTCCGTCGGCAGGGTCTTGCATGGTCAGCATCCATTTCAGGTTATAGTACATCTCGTCCAGCAAATCGGGCGTGTGGTTTCCGCTTTCCGGGATGTTCACCCGTTGACGGATAAAATAGTCAGGAAAGCGGGCATAAATCGCCTGCATCAATCCGATGGAATAAGCGGAGTTCACAATGTACTTGTTATAATCTCCGGCATCATACCATCCTCCCGGAGAAGAAATCACCGCTCCCGCCTTACGTTCCGGCCCGGCAGCATTGGGATGTACCAGCACCTTGTCATCTGGATGGCCTGCCGGACGGCTCCACCGACCCGCATAAGTCGCTTCGATGGGCATACCCGTACGTTGGTAATAGAAAGATTTCAAAGCGGCATCGGCCAAAGGGGACAGCACCTTTTCCTTTACTTCGAATGCCACTGAATCGCCGTTAACCAACAGAAGATATCTTCCCGGTACCGTGATGTCACTGAAATCCAATATTATCCTGCTCCTATCCGACCAAGCGGATGAAGCGGTATATCCGGGTTTGCCGGAAAGTAGCCGATTGCCCGTGGCTGCATCTACTATGGTAAATTCACGTACCTCACCGGCATTCACCACAGCTACTTTTTCCTGCTGGGGATAATACCCTAACTGATTCAAACGTACAGTTTCTGAAGGATGCCCTAAAGTGGCCATTCCTCCCAGAACTGTAAACAGACATGTAGTTATATTCATATCACTATTCTTTATATATTAATATTATTCCATTTCAAAATTATTTATCCGACAATAAGGTAATGAAACTGATAGCCGGCAAGTGTACCCGTACCAGTCCATTCTCCACCTTCACTGCAGTTTCCTTCATGCAGTCTTTTGTATTGGTCACATAGACTTTCAGTTCCTTCACTTCTGCAGGGATACCGGAGATGACAGCCTCGCAATCCGCCCCATTATTGACCATATGGACGGCATATTCCCCACGCACCATATTTCCGAAAGCCGCACAGTTTAGTTTTTTCTTGCTGCTACTGACCGGAATGGCCAAGGCATCGGCCGGAGTGGAGGCCAGCTGCTTAATGTTCCAGAAACGTTGTGTAGGACGCAAAGGACCTTTGGAGCCATAAATGCCGTCTCCCCACAACAACGAATAGTCTGAAGTGAGCTGCCACTGCAAGATGGACAGTGGTTGGCAAATAGCACAAATACGCGTATACAGATTGATTTCATAAAGTGCAAACGTCGACTCATTGAATATCTCGGCATAACCATGAGCAGCGGCATCCGTACTACCCTCACCAACCAAGAGTGGTACATTAATCGCTTTGGCAGCATCCGCCCACTTCCTTAACGTAACATCATCACAACCACGCCATGAATGGAAAGAAACTGCACCAATATACTTATGAGTCTCAGGATTGTTCAAAGCAGGAAGGATGAAATCAAAAGTCGTAGCATCCGAATTGTCGCCAAGCAGCATACGGGTAGGAAGATTCAACCCTGCCAGATAAGCACCGAATTCCTGAATGAAATCTGCATGCTCCTGCGGCGTGTGAAGGACATCAATACCCAAATCCGATTCGTTGAACGAGAACATGGAGAACTCAATACCATAATGCTGTTTAGCATACAACAGATAATCTGCCATGGATTTATAAATCTTCTCCTTTTTCCGGCTATCCAGACGATAAGCAATGACACCATCTTGACGGGCATAACTTGCAGGACCTCCGTCAATGGCCCATGCAGGCGGAAACCAACAGCTTAGTATTACCGGCATTCCCATCGCCTTCAAGCGCTTTGCCATGAGGAGACTTTCCTCCACCCGCTTGTTCAGTCCCCCATTCTGTGCCACGGCAATAGGATCGGATTCTTCTTCGGGTTGCCACAATCTCCACGGAAATTCCACACGGCCATAAGCTACGCGCAAATTTTCCAGACAGTAATCTATCACTTTAGGGTCGGCAGCAGGATTCTGCAGGCGGAAATTCCCTCCAAAGCCTGCAAACAAACTTCCCGGATTCTGCATATCCAATGTAATTTCCGCGTCACTGTGATCTATCACTCCGGAAGCATGCAGTTCCATAGACAATGCTGTTCTCCCAGCCTTTTTCAGAATCGACATCAGCGAGATATACACAACAGTACCGGTAGACTCTTTTTCAACCGTGGCCTTTACAGACTTATTGAACTTGAATTCCAACTTCCTATTGGCCGAAGTAACGGTCAGCTTCCTGCCACTTGTCCTTACTTTGGCATCAACGTAGTTTTCCGGACTTAAAGCAATACAGTAATAGGCTGTCTGGTTCAAAGTAGTGTCCGACAGCGCATCAATAGAAATCTCCACCAAGCCTTTTCCCTTATCAGTCACTTTCTGATGGAACTTTACACCTCGCAGAGTAGTCGTCACTTCCTGCATATCCCCCTCACGATGGAAAACGGGACGGACCTGCTTCTCCTTTCCAGTAATCTCCATATCTCCTTTCAAGGTTCCGACACGCAGGGATGACTCAAAGTCTATCAATTCACCGTCTACACGGACACCCGTGATATTGCTCCATGCCATCACTTCCGTCTGGGCAGAAAGCGGCAGAGATAATATACCACACAGCAATACAACTATTCCAAACTGGAAAATTCGTAAATTCTTCATAATATCAAATCTATAAAAGGTTGTCATTTCAGTCTGGTATCAATCTCAAACCCCATACGGCTGTTATGATAGGGACAATTCCACATACTTGCTTTAGGCTCCTTGTAGCGGGGAGTTCCATCTTCCAGCACCGTTCTGAACCATTCACCATACTCCTTGTCTATCATCCGTGATTTGATGAAGTTCCAAGTGCGGACGGCACTGTCCAAATAAGATTGTTCACCAGTCAGTTGCCAGGCATTGATACAACCGACCACAGTTTCCGCCTGGCACCACCAGGAAGCATCCTTCCTGATTTTGTCCTTATGCCGTTCGTACATCATGGCGCCCATCGGGTTGATGCCCTCTTTCAAGGAGGCGTCTGCAAGTTCCAATGCTACCTTCCTGCACCTCCCGATAACCTCCGGGTCACCCAGAGCCTCTGCAGCTTCCGTCAGCAACCAGGAAGTTTCGATGTCATGCCCGTAAGAGTCGATGTCATCCAGATTGTTCCAATTCGAATCACAGTACAATATCAGGTGATGTGTTTGTGGATTGTAGAGCTTGGTTATTATCAAATCTATTACTTTTGTAAGACGTTCGCGTAGGCCATTATCCTTCCATACTTTATATAAAGCTGTGTATGCCTCCAATACGTGGATATGGGTATTCATTGTTTTGGTGGCAACGCCATCTCCATCATATCCCAGCTTTTGGGGAACTCCCCATTCGCGGGTGAAAGATTCTATATAACCATCGTTTACGGGGTCTTTGATTCTGCTCTCCATGGTCCGGTAAAGTTCTATGGCTTTTTGCAGGCTTTCATTGTTGCCCGTTGCTCTAAAATGTTCGGACAAACCGTAGATAGCATAAGAGCAGCCGTAAGTCTGCTTGTTCGTATCCAATGGGGTACCGTCCGCTTTTATCAGCCAATATACGCCTCCATACTGCGAATCAATGAAGTGGTCTATGAAATACCGTTGCGCCCTGTCAGCCAATTTACGGTAGGCAGTATCGCCATACATCCGGTAGGCGGTTGAAAAAGTCCAAAGGATGCGGGCATTCAGTACACCACCTTTGGGAGCATCCGCTATCGGGGCACCGTCACGTCCCAATGAACCATAAAAGCCTCCGGAAGAATCTACGCTGTATCTTTCCCAAAAAGAGAGGATATTCTCTTTCAAGTCCGAGGTTATTTCATCTTTTAAAACCTTGTCTACGTGTGACTGTGCTTGCAGGAAAGGTGTAACCAGCAACCATACTGTAATCAGCAAAAAAACGGAAAACATACGTTTCATAATATAGCGATTTAAGGAATTAATCATAGTTACATTGCAAATGTACAAAAAAACAAGTTGCCACTACTCACTACCATCCTTTTTCAATGGATACAATTGGTTCCGATAAAGGCTGTTTTTGGGTACTGAGTCCTTGTTTTACCAGACATCAGCTTTTATTAGCTCAAACGTTGGTATCTGGCAGTTCAAACACCATTGTATGACAAATATAACAATGAATATCATAAAAATAGAGGAAAAAGACACATTTCATAACGTTATTGGCTACAAACAAAAGCCATCCGTTTCCTTTTTAGTCCGTATATTAGTAGAAAATTTCGTAACTCAAAAATAGATACTATGAGAAAGAAACATTTCCTATTTGCATCAGTCTTGGCACTGCTTTGCAGCAGCAGTACGCTGCATGCGCAAGACTTCAAGCTGACATCCTCCGGTTATTTCAAGAACCAGGGAGTCGACGTCATGGCTTTTGATGACATCTATCCCGAAGGACACCAGGGAGGGGTATGCATCATCATGAACGGACACCGTGTGGCAACAAACGGAGACATCCGCCTGGAAGCCACGCCCGGACAATGGCAACCCGTACCGAAACAGCTCGACCGGAAGCTCGGTGACAACAGCATCACCGCCACGCTGTGCTATCCCGACTCCTCACGCCATCTCACCGGATTCAACCCGATGATTTACCCGGACCTCCACCTTATATATACGGTAAACGTGGAAAGCAAAGGTAAAAACATAGAGGTGACCGTAGATCTTGACCGCCCCATTCCCCAGGAATTCATCGGAAAAGTGGGCTTCAACCTTGAATTCTTCCCGGGTTCCCTCTTCGGCAAGCCCTGGATTATGGACGGTCAGAGCGGCATCTTCCCGCAACAGCCCAACTCCCCCCTGATGACAACCCAGCCCAACTATCTGCATACAGGAAACTACCATGACGGCAAAAAATCGCTGGCAGACATGGACAAACTGATAGGAAAAGGTTACAGCCCGATTGTGGCAGACGACATCATCAGCGAACCTTATGCCAAAGGAACCAAGTTCACCTCCCGGCCCGATGACCCTTACAACAAAGTTACCATCGAATCATTGAGCGGTGACCTGCAACTGTTTGACGGGCGTATGAACCACAACAACGGCTGGTTCGTACTGCGCAGCAACATAAAACCGGGTGTCACCAAAGGTGCCGTCAAATGGATTATCACTCCGAACGTAGTGGCCGACTGGATGTATCAGCCGGTTATCCAGACTTCACAGATAGGTTATCATCCCACTCAGGACAAGGAAGCCGTCATCGAAATGGATATACGTGACAACAGAAAGGAAACGGCACAAATCATCCGCATTGATGCCGACGGCGAAAAGGTTGTCAAGAACGTCACTCCTGCCAACTGGGGTAAATTCTTGAGGTATAACTATCTGAAAGTAAACTTCACAGATGTAAAGGAACCGGGGCTTTATAAGATTAAATACAATACCTCCGTGTCTCCCATCTTCCGCATCGACAATGACGTATATGCCCGTGGCGTATGGCAACCCGTACTGGAATACTTCCTTCCCGTACAGATGTGCCACATGCGCGTCAACGAAAAATACCGCGTATGGCACGACTGCTGCCACATGGACGATGCCCAGATGGCACCGGCACACAATCATATCGACGGCTACGACCAGAAAGAGGGCCTTTCCAAGTTCAAACCGGGTGAAGTGGTTCCCGGAGTGAACATAGGCGGCTGGCACGATGCCGGAGACTTTGACCTCCGCATCGAATCCCAAGCCGGAGAATCCTATATCCTGGCACTGGCCTACGAAGCTTTCCGTCCGAATCTCGACGTGACTTCCATCGACCAAATAAACCGTGTGACGGAAATCCACCAGCCCGACGGTAAGAATGACTTGCTGCAACAAGTAGAGAACGGCGCCCTTACGGTAGTCAACGGCTACCTGGCACTGGGACGTCTCTACCGGGGAATCATCTGCAACGACCTTCGCCAATACGTACTTCTGGGTGATGCCGCCGCCATGACGGACGGAAAAATCGGTAATGAAGACGACCGTTGGATATTTACAGAGGACAACCCCGGACGAGAACTGTCGACAGCCGCCCAACTTGCTGCCGTATCACGCGTATTGAAAGGCTTCAATGATACATTGAGTGTACATTGTCTCGACATTGCCCGCAAAGTATATGCTTCTACCGGAAACGGCAACAACAGAGCCTTGTTCCCCAAAGTGCAGGCAGCCGTAGAACTGTACCTCACCACGGGCGAACAACCCTATATGGACTTCATTCTGGACAACAAAGAGCTCATCATCAAGCAGATAGGCCGCATCGGCTGGTACACGGCACGTGTGGAAAAACAGTTTGCACAAATGAAGAACAAGAAAGCCAAAGCTTTCTCCACCGCTTTCCGCAAAGCTCTGACCGGATATGAACAAGAGCTGAACAAGCAAGTGCAGGAGACTCCTTACGGCATTCCCTACCGTCCACATATCTGGGGTGCAGGCTGGGATATACAGCGTTTCGGCTTCCAGCACTACTTCCTGACAACCGCCTATCCGGAAATATTCCCGAAAGCACCGGTATTCAATGCCCTCAACTTCATTCTCGGATGCCACCCGGGCTCCAACCAAGCTTCCTTCGCCTCGGGTGTCGGCGCACAATCAGCCACTGTGGGCTACGGACTGAACCGCGCAGACTGGTCGTATATTCCCGGTGGAGTCATTTCCGGTACAGCTCTTATCCATCCCGACTTCCCGGAACTCCTCACGTTCCCGTTCCTCTGGCAGCAAACTGAATATGTGCTGGGAGGAGGTTCATCCCACTATATGTTCCTGGTACTTGCAGCAGAACAGTTGCTGAAACAATAAGAAAGACAGAGGGGGAACAAAACCCTCTGGATGTTTTCTTTTAGGCGCGGATTACACGGATTTCACGGATTTAGTTTACTGCATCCATGGATTCCGCGTAACCCGCGCCTAATATTATAGTATAATGAAAGTGTTTATCTACTTTCCGTTCTTTCACCAATTATCCGTACGGAACGGAATGGTAGGCAATTCATTTCCGCCAATCATCGTACCAATCTGGAAATCATGGAAACAATAGCGCACGCTGACGGGATGGGATACCTTTTCTGAAGAGATTACCACTTCATTCGTCTGCCAGTGCAGCCATACTTTGTCGGCAGGATGGAACACACGGTCCTCACCCGCCACTTCGAAACCGCGAAGGTCATAGTTGCGACAGATACCCATTTCCAAATGGTCGAAGGAAACCCATGCTTCACTGCCTTTAGCAGTCCATGACTTATATTGTGGGCCGAAACAGTGTATCTGCTTCAATCCATAGGTAAGGTTCAATGCCAGATAGCTCAAGCGTTGACCTACCTTTGTCTTGTTGCGGGGATGGATATTGTACATCTCATAAGGCTCTACAAGGTCGTTTGTCGAAATCATACCACTGTTCGGAATCAGGCTTTGGGCACGGAATTGCGCTTCACGTAGGTAAGCAGCTTTCTCTTGCTGGGTACCTCCATAGGCGTACGGCGCTATTTCGGCAAAGTAGAAAGGCAATTCGCCCAGCCCCCATTCCTTGCGCCACAGCTGCACCATGTCGGCCAAGCGTTCGGCATATGTTTCATGGCGACCTACGTTCGACTCTCCCTGATACCAGATGAACCCTTTGATGGTATAGTTCTGAAGCGGCTTCAGCATGGCATTGTACATCAGCATGGGGCGGAGCATGGGATGCAGGCGTTCGATGGAATCGGGGTTGAGAGATTTCTATGGAAGATATGTTCCAGCTACCTTTGCAGTCGGTTTGCAGTTCATAAGTCTGGTGCTTGGGAACGGTGAACATGCGCACACCCTTATTTTCGGCAGAAGCTATGATATCATCCACCCCATTCATGATGCAACAGCCGGCAAAACCTTTCAAGGGCATTTCCATATTACTCTGACCGGAAGCAAGCCATACTTCACCAATTAGGACATTCGTCAACGTAGTTTTTTCTCCATCATCAAAGGTTATCTCATAAGGCGTGTATCCTGCTGCCGGAGTTTTCACGGCAAGCAGCCAACGTCCGTCCTTATCGGCACGGCAAGTGGAGGTTTGTCCGTTCCACGAAGGCGTGACGCGTACTTCGGCTTTCGGTGCAGCCGTTCCCCACAGTTTCACTTCAGTCTGCTGCTGCAGTATCATGTTGTCGCCTACCAGTGCAGGCAGTTTTACTTTAGCGCCCAGCGAGGCGGCGCAGCATAATAGAATCAATGCAAGAGTCTTACTTTTCATGGTATATTTGTGTTTAATACTATACTCGGAATCAATAACGTGAGCAAAAATAAGGCTTTTTTGCTCACGTTCTCCGTTTCATGTGCAAAAAGTGGGTGTTTTTGCACATGTGCTCAAACAAAATTATACATAGATGTATTATACATTGATGTATAATTTGTATATTTGTCATTAAATCAAGAACAGAAAGCTTATGAAATCACCTTTTCAATACGGCACACTGGTTGATAAAGAAAGTTTCGTCAATCGGGTAGAAGAACGAAAGCAACTGAAAGAATTGCTTGGATCGGGCATCAACGTAATGCTTATTTCACCGCGCCGATGGGGAAAATCGTCGCTTGTAAAAGTAGCTATGGACGAACTGACACAAGAAGACAAGCATATCCGTGTCTGCTTCATTGATGCATTCAGCATCAAAACGGAAGCTGAATTCTACCGCATCTTTGCGCGAGAAGTCATTTCTTGCGCCGCCTCCACCCTTGAAAAGAGGCTTGAAGATGTGAAACAGTTTCTTAAAGCCGTTTCTCCCAGTATCACATTGAAGAGCGACCCAACTGATACCCTCTCCTTTGACCTGAAATTGGAACTGGAAGAAAAAAGTGTCATGGAGATACTGGAACTACCCGAAAAGATAGCAGCTGCCAAAGGCATACACCTGATTGTCTGCATCGACGAGTTCCAACAACTGGCACTACTACCCGGCTACAAAAGTATGGAGGGAAAAATGCGCTCTGCCTGGCAGAAGCAGCAACAAGTTTCCTATTGCTTTTACGGAAGCAAGCGGCATATGATGATGGACATCTTCAACAATTCTTCTAACCCCTTCTACCGCTTCGGACAAGTACTGTTCCTGCAAAAGATAAAGAAAGAGGAATGGGTGCCCTTCATCGTCAATGCCTTCCACCGGACGAACAAAGAAATCAGCGAACAGCAAGCAGAACAACTGTGCGACATCGTGAAATGCCATTCGTGGTATTTGCAACAGTTGTGCTATTTCATCTGGAGCGGTACGTCTGAAAAAGTGACAGATGAGATTATCGAAATCCGTACCCGCCAACTGATAGACACCAACATGCCTATGTTCATGAACGACACCGAGAACCTGACTGCTGCCCAAACTGCCATGCTTCGTGCTGTAGCCGACGGTGAATACCGCTTCAACTCCATCCCCGTAGTGCGGAAATATGAATTGGGCAGTGCACAGACCATCACACGCAACAAGCGTATGCTGACAGAACGTGATTTCATTGAGAAAGAAGGAAACAAGTATGCTTTCTCCGATCCGATATTCGAGCTTTGGTTCAGGAGGGAGTATTGCTGAATATAAAAAAAGAACGTGGAACTGCGTGCTATCCATCGTCTTTGAAGGTCCTGAGAAAACCCCACTATACAAATGAACAGACAGCAGACCCACGCCGAAACCAGCGCAGGAGCAGTCCATGCCATTCTTGTATAGTTTCGAAAATTTCTCAGGTTCTCAAAGACAAGAATGAAGCACAACGCTTCTTACAATATCATTTCACAAAACATTGAAGCTAAGGACACTTCCTTGCTTCGATGGCAAATTTAACGATAAAGAATGAAAACAAGAAAAAGATTGGAAAGTATTTTTGAGGCTGATACCTACAGAAGATAAATATGATTTTGTCATTCTGACACTTTGTATTTTCTATCGCACGAGAATCCCGTATTTCCGTCCCATTGCCCACGCAGCAGTAAATACGAGAGCGAAAATCCGTAAGTGTCAGGTTATAAGCATTATACCAAAACGAACGTCCTTACGATAAATCGGAATCACCTCTCCGAAAGCCTCGATGCACCGAAAAGGCAAAAGCAAAAGAACGTTTTACTAAAACAGAGTAACCGTTTTACTAAAACACAACTCCCCTTTTAGTAAAACGGTATACTCTTTTTAGCTTAAAGGTGCAGCCAATTTCTGCATAAAAGCCCCACAAAAGCGGAAGAATATGCAAAAAGAACGCATCTTTATGAGCTGAATATCCACAATATATCCCAAATCCGTTCTTCTATAAAACCAAGTGCGGCAGGAAAACCGGGAAAAGCATTACTTTTTGTCAAGGTTATAGGGATATTTCCGTCTTTCAGCACCTTTTACAACAACCCATGCAGTTCCCACGCCCGCACATGCC
>PPYE01432626.1_pt1 | contig 40350 bp, 44 predicted proteins | sample 1559881 | NCBI WGS metagenome assembly PPYE01 (sample SAMN08240022, study PRJNA423297) | Human gut metagenome, whole genome shotgun sequencing project. | reverse complement strand
GCTACGGCGGCGACACCACCGGCTACCAGATCCCCTTCAACGTCCACTACACCGGCGTCAAGACCGCCGGGGTAAAGGTCTTGGTGTTCACGTCGAAGGTACCGGCGGTCTTGACGCCGGTGTAGTGGACGTTGAAGGGGATCTGGTAGCCGGTGGTGTCGCCGCCGTAGCTGACGATCTCCACGTACACTTCCTCCTTCACGGCGGGGAAGGCCCCGGCGCCCTCGTCGCCCCACAGCTTGACCTCCACCATGTCGGTCTTGAGCTGGTCCAGCACCAGGTCGCCGTCGATGATGGCCTGCAGCTTTTCAAACAGCGGGTCGTCCTTTTCGGCGTAGTAGGGCGAAACCTCGCCCTGTTTCTGGTAGCTGTCGATGACCACCGAGGTCTGGCCCAGGATGTTGGTCTTTTTTTCCACATTGGCGCTCAGTTCGGGGGAATACTCCTCCAGGTCGGCGCCCAGGCGGCAGTATTCACTGTCCGAATCCGAAAAGGCCGCGTTCAGGTAATGGGCCATGTATTTTCGTTCGATCTTCAAAAAGGTTCTCTCCTTTCAGTACTGCAGGGTGTATTCGGCTTTCAGCTGCACGGCGTAGACGGCGGTGCCCTCATCGGTGACCCGTTCCAGTTTGGCGTCGGCGGCGGTCAGCCGTTCCCGGGCGGTGTCGGCGTTGCCGAACACCGGGGCCAGCCCGGCGGCGCTCTGTTCCAGCACCCAGCGCTGGAGGGCCAGCAGGGTTTCGGCGTTGGTCTGGGTGCTCTGCCCGTCGTAGGGCAGCACCAGCCGCAGGGTGAAGGAGGCCCGGCAGCGCAGGCGCACCTCCCCCAGCAGGTTCACCCGGCGTTCGGTCACCTGGACCCCGGCGGGAAACAGCCCCGCCGTGCCCGGCACCGCCGGGGCATCGTCCACCCAGAGGGCCCCGACCCCGGCCAGGGCAGGGGCGGTGTGCAGCCATTCGCACAGGGTCTGCAGTTGGGTTTCGTCCATGGGCAGTTCCTCCTTAGTTGGTCAGGCTGTGGGCGCCGCTGCCCGAGCGGGTCCACCAGCCGCCGGCTTCCAGATGGCACAGCCGCCCGCCCAGAGTCTTGGGGGCGGTGTACTGCACGCAGCACAGCCCTTCCACCGCAGCGGGCACAAAGGCGGACCAACCGGCCCAGGCCAGGTCGGGGCCCACCCCTTCCAGCACCCGGTCCCCGGGTTCCAGAGTGTAGTCCCGGTCCGGCTGCCCCGCCGCGGCGGGGATCACCAGCAGAAAGGCCTGGGCCAGCTGGCGGCCGGTCTCGGTGCGGTTGAGCTTGATCCGCCGGTCCAGAAACACCCCCTCCAGCACGGTGCGCACCACCTGCCGGGTGGTTTCGTCCGGGTGGTAGAGGGTCACCGTCTGGGTGCACAGGGCGTAGCGAAGGGCCTCACCCATGGCGCACCCCCCGCTTCATGAGCAGAAAGTCCGCGGCCACCTGGCGGAAATAGGATTCCCGCAGGTAGAGGGTGGTGGCGGACAGTTCCGCCGGGGCGGTGTAGGTTTCGGTCACCGAGCCCACGCTGGCCGACGCCAGCCCCCGGCGATGGTCCTCGCCGTCGAACTCGTACATGGCGTCGGCGATGGCGCACAGGGCATTGTCCTCGGCGTCGGGGATGCCGGGGCGGGCACTCACCCGGAAGACCTGGTGGAAGTAGGCCAGCTTGGCGGCGGCGCGTTTAGCATAGCGGGGGAAGTCGTCTTCCGGAATGTCCTCCCCCAGGTAGGCATCGGTGTAAAAGGTGTAGTCCGGCAAGGCGATGCCCCCTCTCAGGCCTGGAACTTGGCCAGCACCACCTTGGCTTCGTTGGACAGCACCGCCACATAGAACTCGTCGGCGGTGATTTCGGTGGTGCGGATCTTGGGTTTGCGCTCGGCCTCCACATTGACCTCCCGCTTGCGGTAGATGGTCAGGGCCGGGATTTCGTCCTCGGTTTCGGGGTCGCTTTCCAGGCGGACGATGGGGCAGGAGTAGTTGGCCTCCTCATCCACCAGCGGCACCTTCTTGGAGGGCACCACCCGGCAGCCGGCCACCATGCCGATTTCGCCGGAGACCATGACCCCGGCCTGGTACTTGTCGGCGGAGAGGAAGTCGGGGTCCTTGCGCAGCCGGGTAACCTGCTTGGGGTGGACAAAGATGACCTTGTCGCTGCCCTGCTCCTCCTCGAACAGGTCCAGGGCGTCCACGATGCCCGCATAGCTGATGGCGGCGGCGCTGCCGTCAAAGGTCAGGCTGGCGCCCTGCAGAGCGTCCATGCAGTCGTTGTCGATCTTGGCCGCGATGGACAGGGCCAGCTGGGTGTTGGCTTCGCCCACCGGGTTGCCGTAGCCGGACAGCACCGCCTCGTCGGTGAGGCTGATGCCCTTCATGGCCTTCTTGACGGTGGCCTTGCGGGTGGAGGTGGTCATCTTCTCGATGGCCACCTCGGCGCCTTCGGCCACGTCGGCGGCGTCACCGATGTAGCCGTAGGCCGGCACGGTGATGGTATCGCCCGGGACCCCCACCAGGGTGTCGTCCACCTTGGCAAAAGGTGCCACGCGCAGTTTTTTCGGGATGCGGGCGCTCACCATATCGCCCATGACTTCGGGGTCAATGAGGTCCGCCAGTTTGGTGGTCATATCCGCCATGTATTCGTTCTCCTTTCACAATCGGGTGTAACTCAGCCGCGGCGCAGCTGTTCGTAGGTTGCGGGATCGCTGTGCTTGAGGGCCAGCCGTTCCCGATAGCTCATGCGGTCCAGCGCTTCCCTTCCGGGGAGCATGGCCGCCGTGCCGGTTCCCGCCGCGTAGGGGGCGGGTGCCGTCACCTTAGGGTCATTGGTTTCCATCCGGTTTCACCTCACTTTCGCCGGGCATATACCGCGCACGCACCGCCGCCAGGTCGGCTTCGGTTTCGTGCGGAAGGCCAAAATACCACGCCAGGGCCAGTTCGGGGCGCAGAAGTCCCCCGTCCACCATGTCCAGGTACTCGTTCCAGGTGCGGGTGCGGTCGTACAGCACCCCGTCGCCCCAGTCCAGGGTCAGGGCCGTGGCGGGGTCAAAGGGTTCGCCGCCGCACAGGCCGTAGGCCCGGCCCAGAGCATCGCAGAGGGTCAGGGCCTCCCGCAGGGCGTTCTCCCACATGGCCTGGAAGTCCCGGATGGTCAGGTCGTAGTCCCCGGTGCTGGCCGTCACCTCGGTGGCGGTGCGCTCGGTGGCTTCCACCTCGCTGAGCAGCCCTCGTTTCAGACCGATGAGGCTCTCGCAACCCCGCAGGATGTCCTGCTTGCGGGCCAGGTAGCTCTGTTCCCGCAAAGCGGGGCTGTACACCGTCACCCCCAGGTTGGCGGGGTCGTCGGGCAGGCCCACAAAGAGGTCGTCCCGCAGATTGCGGCGGCCGGCGCCGTCCTCCTGCAGCAGGTCCTCCGAGGCAAACACCCGGGAAGCCCCGTTCTCGAACTCCCGGCGCAGCTGGTGTTCGGTGCGCCCCAGGCTGTGGATGAGTCCCACCGCCGGGGCAAAGACTGCCACCGCCTCGGGGCCGCCGTCCACGCAGTTGAGCAGCGGGGTGCGCAGGGTGGCCAGACCCACCCCGGGCACGCCGGGCAGCAGCAGGGTGGGGCGCAGGGCTTCGGTCTCGGGCAAAGCGGAGAGGGGGGCTTCATGGCCCAGGGCCTCCCCCGCCAGATCAAAGAGCCGGGTCTCGATGCACAGCCCGTCGGCGGCGGCGCTGCGCCGCTCCAGCAAAGCGTACCGCCGCCCGCCCCGGGCCAGCAGTTCCATGGTGCCCACCGCCTGCAGCCGGCCGTGGGCGTCCCGGGCCAGGGGGGCAAAGCAGTCCCGGCGCACCGGCACAAAGTCGAACCCCTGGCCCCGCAGCACCGGTTTCAGCAGACATTCCCCGCCCACCAGGGCGTTCTGCAAAGCCCGGCGCCGCACGGCGTTCAGGGCCTGCAGGTTCTGGTCCATCCAGCCGCCGGGGGTCAGCCGGGTTTCGTACTCCGCAAAGACGGCCCGGCAGAGCTTGTCCACAATCAGCACCGGCAGCCGGCCGGCGGGGTCCTCGCCGGGAACGGGACGGCCGAAATACAGGTCGAACCATTCCCGGATGGCCGCATGCATGGCCGGTCCGGTGACATCCGCCCGGCCAAAGGCCTGTTCCAGAAAACTTTTCAATCCATCCTCCTTGTTGTGGCTTTCAGCTGCCCCGCCGCCGCCAGACGGTTTCCACCGCATACCGCACCGCGTCGATGTGGTGGTTGTTCACATCGGGGTAGCCGGGCAGCACCTCGCCGGTGCGGGGGTCCCGGGCGTACTCGTAGGCCGAAAACTCGGCGGCGGTGTGGGGGCAGCGGGTGGGGTCGATGACGATGGCCGCCAGACTTTGCAGCCATTTCATGCTCTGTTCCACACTGCCGGGGCCTTTGCGGGCTGCCCGGCAGGGCAGACCGTAGGCCCGGTAGTCGGCGCAGCTTTTGGGTTCGGCGGAATCGGCGGTGAGCCAGCCGCCCTCGTCCCCGCCCACGCCCCGGTCCAGCAGCAGCTTGGCGGTGTCCCGGTTGGGGGTGCGGTGACGGGTGAGCTCATCAAAGATATACAGCACCCGCCGGGCCGGGTCGTAGGCCACGGCGTTGTAGGCCCAGGGGTCTGGGTACCAGCCCCAGTCCACCCCGTGGTACAGCCGGTCGAATCCGGCAATCTGCTCTTCCGGGATTTCTTCCAGCCGCAGGTTGTCGAACACGGCCGCCCCGCTGCCCACCACCTCGCCCAGATACTCGTGGCGGTAGGCCACCGGGTTGGTCTGTTTCAGGTGTTCGGCATCCGCCAGGAACCGGGGTCCCAGCCAGTGAGGCGGCAGGTCCTTGTAGGTGGCGTGGAGCACCCGGCGTCCCGGGCGCTGTTCCAGCACATACTGGTTGACCCAGCTGCGGCCCATGGCGGGCGGGTTGAAGCTCTTGATGGCCAGGGTGAAGTCCCCGCCTCGGAAGACGCTCTGCTCCACGCTGCGCACCTCCTCGGGACCGTCGAACTGGTCCAGCTCCTCGAACCAGGCCAGACCGATGTACCCGAAGGGGGCCCGCACGCTCTTGAGCTTGCCCGCGTCGTCCAGCCCGAAGAAGAGAATCTTCTGCCCGGTGGACAGGTAGGTGCACTCCATGGGGCTGACGGTACACCGGAACCGCCGTCCCAGCCCCAGGGCCGCGATGGCCCAGCAGATCTGGGTATAGACGCTGCTGCGCATGGTTCCGCCCACCTTGCGCAGCACCACGGCGTGGCAGTCGGGGTGGCGCAGCAGCTGCAGAATCAGTTCCAGCGAGGCATAACTGGACTTGCCGCTACCGCGTCCGCCTTTCAGCACCAGTTCCTGCACATCGCCCCGGCGCACCGCACAGTGCACGCCCCAGAACACCGGCGCAATCACATCTTTCAGTCGTACACGGATGTGTTGTTCCTCCTTTCCCGTTTGGGGGTCAGTCCCCGTCCAGAATCACCACCCCCTCGTCGCTGCCGGCACCCTCGCCCATGCCCAGGTAGCGATAAATCATCTCCAGCGCCCGCAGCTTGTCCGCCGCCTTCACCGGCAGGTCGCCGCTGCGCAGATCGGCAAAGGCGATGAGCGCCAGTTCCCCCAGCACCTGCTCGGGCGTGATTTCGTCCTGCATCGTCCATCCCCCTTTCCGCACCACAAGACTACCACGCCCCGCCCCGAAACTTCAACAAAACGTTACCGTATTCTGTAAGAACAGATTCCGAAAAAAACCCGAAATCCTCTGAAAATCCGCTTTTTACCGGGCATTTTTCCTTTCAGATTTCTCACAGGTCCGGGGTTCCCCGCTTCAGCCGCGCCTTCTTTGCGGTTTCCGTTCCGGTTTCCTGTCCTTCCACCACAAGCAAACGCACTCCCTCGGTCTGCAACTGTTCCACACGCCGGGGTACCACACCCATCTCGTCCGCCGCCTCGGCCACCGTCTGTCCTTGCAGGAACCGGCGGCAGAGGACCTCCCGCTGGCGCTCGTCCTCCAGCCGGCTGATGGCCTTGACCACCCGGCGGCGCAGCAGCACACACCGGGCCCCCTGCACTTCCATCTCCTGCCGGGCCTGGGCCAGGTCCCGGGCCAGCCAGTCCGGCATGGGGGCATCCTCCCGCCCGTCCCTGGCGCAGCAGAGTTCCCGTCCCTGGGCCCGCAAAGCCTCCAGCTCGGTGCACAGCATCCGCAGACGGCTCTGTTCCCGCCGGTATTGTTCCAGCCACTTGATCTTTTCCCGATTGTTCATAGCTCCTCCTTGTATTGTCCGGTTCGTTGTTACTGTTTTCTGTAAAAGAAGTATATTCCAACAACCATAGGTTGTCAAGTGGCAATTTACCAAAATTTGCAGCGGTTTCTTGTTCACCCACAAAAAATCCCCGGCGCCAAAGGCGTCGGGGATTGGGAATCTTCAGCAAAGGGGGGCCAGCAGGCGCAGGGCGGCGGAAAGCAGGGTGCCGAACCAGCTGGTGCGGCATTCGCTCAGGTCTACCAGATGGCTTTTCTCCTCAATGTCCAGCATGTCGGCCCGCAAATCTTCCAGGGCTTTGCAGCCGTACAGCACCACACTGCACTCAAAATGCAGGTACAGGCTGCGGTAGTCCAGGTTGATGGACCCCACGGCCCCCATGCGGCCGTCGCACAGCCAGTTCTTGGCGTGCAGGAAGCCGGGTGTGTAGGTGAACACCTTGACCCCGGCCCGGATAAGCACCGGAAAGTAGCTGCGGGTGAGCTGGTAGATGCTCTTCTTGTCCGGGATAGCGGGGGTGTACACCCGCACATCCACCCCGCGCTTGGCGGCCAGGCACAGGGCGGTGAGCATGTCGTTGTCCAGGATCAGGTAGGGGGTGGTGATGAACAGTTCCCGCTGGGCCTGGTTGATCATCTCCAGATACACGTTCTTGGCCACGCATTCGTCGTCCACCGGTGTGTCGCAGAAGGGCTGTACCAGCCCGGTGCGGCGCACCCCCTCGGGTGCCTGGGGCCGGGGCACCGCCCGTTCGTCGCTCTGTGGACGGTTGGCGGTCCAGAATTCCAGAAACATGGTGGCAAAACTCCAGGCCGCCGGGCCGCACAGCCGTACCCCGGCGTCCCGCCAATGGCCGAAACGGCGGATGCGGTTGATGTACTCGTCCGCCAGGTTGATGCCTCCGGTGAAGGCCACCTTGCCGTCCACCACCAGAATCTTGCGGTGGTCCCGGTTGTTCATGACCAGGTTGAGCATGGGCACAAAGGGGTTGAAGGGCAGTGCCCGGATGCCCTCGGCTTCCAGCTTGCGCCAGTATCTCACCGGCAGGCGGGTCACGCTGCCGGCGTCGTCGTAGATGACCCGCACGTCCACCCCCTGGGCGGCTTTGCGTTTGAGCACATCATGCACAGCGTCCCACATCTTGCCCTGGGCAATGATGAAGAACTCCACGAATATGTACTGCTCGGCGCTTTCCATGGCGGCCAGCATATCGGGGAAGATGGCTTCGCCGGAAGGATAGTAGGTCACATCGGTGTCCCCGTACAGGGGGAAGCCCCCCTGGGTGCGCAGATAATCCGCGGTGCGGGCAGCCCGGGAATCCACCGCCTCCAGGGCTTCGTAGGGGCCGGGGGCATCGGTGCGCAGGGGGCGGATGCGCTCCCCGGCCTTTTCCAGCTTGCGGCGCAGGCGGTAGGCGGGGCGGTGATCGCCCCACATCAGGTACAAGAGCCCGCCCTGCACCGGCATGAGCATGAACAGCGCCATCCAGCTGATTTTGAATTCCGGCACGGTGGAATCCCGCCGGATCAGGGCGGCGCACATGATGATGCTGATAATCAGGCACAGGATGTTGATCCAGCTGGCGTAGGCGGTGAGCTCGTTGAAGAGCACAAACATCCAGATGGCCTGCAGCAACAGCAGCAGCATGGTGACCACCAGACGGCTGAAGACAAATTGCAGCAGATTCTTGATTTTTTTTCTGACTTCCTCCATAGGATTCCTTTCCGTGGGACGGTGCCCACAGGCCCGAAATGCGGTATCCATACCGTATCACGGCGTTGCCGAAAATGCAACCGCCAATACAAAAAGCCGCCCGCGGGCGGCTGCAAAAGAGTCTTATTGTTCGCCCCGGCGCATGGCTTCCTCGTACTCGGTGCACACCTCGTCCACCGGGCCGTCGCCCCGCTTGACACCGTGGTCCAGCCAGATAGCCCGGCTGCACAGCTTGCGCACCTGCTCCGAACTGTGGCTGACGAAGAGCAGGGTGGTGCCGTTGGCCAGCATACGATTCAGGCGGTCCAGGCACTTCAGCTGGAACATGAAGTCGCCCACGGCCAGCACCTCGTCCACCACCAGCAGGTCGGCGGTGACTTCGGTGGCGATGGCAAAGCCCAGGCGGGTCACCATGCCGGAGGAGAAGTTTTTCACCGGCACGTCGATGAAGTCCCGCAGCTCGGAGAACTCCACAATGTTTTCAAAATGCTGGTCCATGTATTCCCGGTCGTGGCCCAGCACCGCGCCGTTGAGGTAGATGTTTTCCCGGGCGGTCAGGTCCATGTCGAAACCGGCGCCCAGCTCGATCATGGGGGCGATGCTGCCGCTGACGGTGCATCCGCCCTGGGAGGGGTACATGACGCCGGCCACCACCTTGAGCATGGTGCTCTTGCCGGAGCCGTTGCGGCCGATAAGGGCCACAGCCTCGCCCTTGCGCACCTGGAAGGACACATCCTTCAGGGCGTAGAACTCGTTGAAGGTCAGCTTGCCCTGCAGGCGTTTGACCAGGGTTTCTTTCAGGGTCTCGGTCTTTTCGGTGGCCAGGTTGAACCGCATGGAAACATGGTTCACGTCCACGATAACCGGTTGTTCGTTCACGCTCATGTCGGCCTCCTTACACATACAGGATGAAGTTGCGCTGCAGCTTGCGGAACACCCACAGGCCAAGGCAGAGCATGACCAGGCTGGAGAAGATGCAGGCGATCCAGGTATTGGGGCCCGGGATGTTGCCGTGCATGACCAGGTTGCGGAAGAAGTTGATATAGTGGTACATGGGGTTGAACTTCATCAGCGTCTGGGCAAAATCGGGCAGCTGTTCAATGGGGTAGAAGATGGGGGTGGCATACATCCAGCCCAGGGTGATGACGCTGAACAGGTGCTGGATATCCCGGAAATAGACGGTCAGGGCCGCCAGGGTCAGGGCGATGCCGCAGCAGAAGAGCAGCAGGAACAGCAGCGGAATCCAGAACAGCAGGATGGTCCAGTAGATGGGCGAGCGGGTGAGCAGCATGACCAGCACGACGGCGGCCAGGCTGAAGCTCATGGTCACAAAGCTGGACACCACCCGGCTCAGGGGGAAGATATACTTGGGGATGTAGACCTTCTTGATCAGCGGCGCGTTGTAGATGATGGAGGTCAGACCCATGTTGGCGCTTTCGTTGAAGAAGGTGAACAGGGTGTTGCCGCAGATCAGGTACAGGGGGTAGTTGGGGATGTCGGTGCGGAACATGTAGGAAAAGATGATGGTCTGCACAATCATCATCAGCAAGGGGTTGAGCACGCTCCACACATAGCCCAGAAAGCTGCGGCGGTACTTGACCTTCAGGTCACGGCCCACCAGTTCCCGTACCAGGGGCATATACTGCACAAAGTGAGTCATCATCACCTTGTACTGGCTGTTTTTCGGCTGTTTGGCTGCGTTGTCCACGCTATCACTCCTTTGTGTTTCGGCGGTTTTCACTGGGCGCCGCCCTTGTGCATGGCGGCAATTTCCGCCTCAAAGGCGTCGAAATCCCGGATATATTCGCTCTCGTCATAGTGCTCGCTGGCCAGGCACAGCAGCACCGCGTCGGGGCTGAAATCATACATTTCCTTCCATGCCATGGTGGGAATGTACACCCCGGTGCGGGGGCGGTTCAGGCAAAAGACCGCCTCGTTGCCCAGGCCGTCCATCACCTTGACCTTGCTCTGCCCCGCCACATTGATGAGCACAAACTGGCTTTTGCGGTTGGCGTGCTGGCCGCGCACCATGTCGGTATCCGACCCGTAGATGTAGAACACCCGCTGGATGGCAAAGGGAACGTCCCGTTCCCCTTCCACCACCACCAGATTGCCCCGCTCGTCCCCGTGCTCGGCAAACTCGATGAAATACGCGCTGTCATTTTTATTCATAATATTACTCCTCGTAATCAACGAAAGGCATTGATGGCGTCGATCACGTAGCTTTGCTCCTCCTCGGTCATGCCGTTGTACATGGGCAGGCTGAGCACCTCGGCGGCGTAGCGTTCCGCCACCGGGAAATCCCCCGCCTTGTGGCCCAGATAGGCGTAAGCCTGGCTCAGATGGGGCGGGATGGGATAGTGGATGATGGTACCGATGCCCTTCTCCTTCAGGTAGTCGGCCATACGGTCCCGGCATCCGGGCAGATGCACCACATACTGGTGCCAGCTGCTGTCCGCCCCGGGGCGAATTTTGGGCTTTTGCAGGCAGGGATTGGTCAGTTCGGCGTCGTAGCGGTCGGCCAGACGGCAGCGCTCGGCGTTGAACTCTTCCAGATGGGTCAGCTTGACCCGCAGTAGCCCGGCCTGAATCTCATCCAGGCGGCTGTTGGCGCCCACCACCTCGTTCTGGTAGCGCACACGGCTGCCATAGTTGCGGAACACCCGGCAGCGGTCGGCCAGGTCGGGGTCGTTGGTGGTCAGGCATCCGGCGTCGCCGAACGCCCCGCATCCCTTGGTGGGGTAAAAGCTGAAGCACCCCGCGTCCCCGAAACTGCCCACCACCTGGCCGTGCCAGTGGTTGCCGTGGCTCTGGGCGCAGTCCTCCACCACCTTCAGGTCATACTTGCGGGCGATGGCGCCGATGGCGTCCATATCGCAGCTCTGGCCGTACAGATGCACCGCCAGGATGGCCTTGGTGCGGGGGGTGACGGCGGCCTCGATGCGGGCCGCGTCGATGTTGTCGTATTCGTCCGGTTCCACAAAGACCGGGGTGGCGCCGTTGATGGTGATGCCCATGACGCAGGCGATGTAGGCATTGGCCGAGACGATGACCTCGTCCCCGGGGCCGATGCCCAGCAGCCGGAAGGCGATCCACAGCGAATCCAGACCGCTGGCCAGGCCCACACAGTACTTGGTGCCCACCATGGCGGCCCATTCCTTCTCAAAGGCTTCCACTTCTTTGCCCAGAATATACCAGCCGCCCCGCAGCACTTCCAGTGCTTTGGCCTCGTATTCCGGCGCGTGCAGATCATACTGCCGCTTCAGATCATTTGCCAGGATGCGCAATCGCGCACCTCCTTCCCCGGTTGCCCGTCAAAAAACATGACTTCTGTTTATTATAGCATATTCCGCCCCAAATTCAAAGCGGTTCCTGCTCTCCGGCAGCAAAGGTTTTGCCCATATCCCGGTACATTTCGCAGGCTTTGCGCAAAAACGCCTCGGTCACGCAGAAGTATTCCGCCGCTTCGGCGGGGGTATCCCCCGCCCGCAGCCGGGCGGCCAGCTCCCGGTAAGGCAGGTATTTCAGCACCGCGGCCTTGTCGGCCCGGTGTTCGGCCTGGGCCTTGAGCTGGTAAGGGCTGTAGGCCGTGTAAAATGCGCCGGAGGCAAAATGGCCGTCCTCATGGATCAGGGCGGTGCGCAGTTCGGCCTGGGTGTCAAAGCGGCGGGTGTCCACCCCCACCAGACGCCCGTCGGCCAGGGCCAGGCAGCGGTTGGCCCGCAGCGGGCAATCCAGCACACAGATATCCTCCCGTTCCAGTTCGGCCACGGTGCTTTCCAGGTCGTATGACATGGCGTTCCTTTCTCCGGGACAAAGGGTCAGCGCCGCCCCCGGTTGATCTCCGCCCGCAGGCGGATCAGGGTGGCGATGTCGGCCTTGTCGTCCTCGGTCAAATATCGCTTGCAGTTCTCATAGGCCGCAATGGGTTCGTCCAAAAGCGCGGGGTCGTCCCCCGGGGCGGGCAAGGTGGGGTCGGCGGGCAGGGGTTCTTCCCCGGCCAGCTGGGCAATGCTCACCCCGAAAAACTCCGCAATGGGCCCGGCGTGCTTCAGGGTCAGCTGTTTGGTGCGCCCCGCCCCCAGTTCGGACAGGGTGCTGCGGGGAATCTTGAGCTGACGGCACATCTGGGTCACGTTGATGCCGTCGCGGCGGCAGAGTTCCAGGATATTTTCGTACATGGTATTCATGGGGCAGCTCCTTTGGGCGGTGTTTCGGTTCCTGATTTCAGAGTATCCTGTTTTCGGATTTCTGTCAACCCCCGGGGTGCCTCTCTCCCTTTATCCTACCACAGAGCTGTGGTCATAAAGCGGACTGTTTTCCTCTTTTCCGGCGGAAGAGAGCGAAACTGCCCTGCCGCTCCCCCGCCCCGCCGCCGTTTGCCCACACAAAAACCCGGGCGTTCCGCTTGTGGCGGAGCGCCCGGGTCGGGTCTGTCATGTACAGAAATCAGAAGTCCACTTCGGTGTCATAGTAGCAGCACTTCAGCAGCTTTTCCATCTCTTCCTGGCTGGGCTGCCGGGGGTTGGAGCCGGTGCAGGCGTCGCCGATGGCGTTCTTGGCGATCTCGGGCAAGCGTTCCAGGAAGATCTCTTCCGGCACAAAGCCCTGCTCGCAGGGATAGCTGTCGGCGCCGTAGAACTTGATACCGTGGGGAATGTTCAGGTCGTCGTTCATGCCGCGCAGATACTCGATGAGCAGCTTGACCTTCTCGTCGTCGTTGGCGCCGCCCAGCTTCATCTCGTCGGCGATGACGCCGTAGCGGGCCTTGGCGGTGGGATCCTTGGCGTTGAAGGCGATGACCTTGGGCAGATACATGGCGTTGGCCGCACCGTGGATGATGTGGGCGCCGTAGTCCGCGAAGGCTGCGCCGGTCTTGTGGGCCATGGAATGGACGATGCCCAGCAGCGCGTTGGAGAAAGCCATACCGGCCAGGCACTGGGCGTCATGCATGGCGTCCCGCTTGGCCATATCGCCGTTGTAGCTGCCCACCAGGTCGGCCTGGATCATGCGGATGGCAAAGATGGCCAACGGATCGGTGTAGGCGCAGTTGGCGGTGGAGACATAGGCTTCGATGGCGTGGGTCATGGCGTCCATGCCGGTGTGGGCCACCAGCTTTTTGGGCATGGTCTCGGCCAGCTCGGGGTCCACGATGGCCACGTCGGGGGTGATCTCAAAGTCCGCGATGGGATACTTGATGCCCTTGGCGTAGTCGGTGATGATGGAGAAGGCCGTCACCTCGGTGGCGGTGCCGGAGGTGGAGGAAATGGCGCAGAAATGAGCTTTCTGGCGCAGTTTGGGAATACCGAAGACCTTGCACATCTCCTCGAAGGTGATGTCGGGGTATTCGTACTTGATCCACATGGCCTTGGCCGCATCGATGGGCGAACCGCCGCCGATGGCAATGATCCAGTCTGGCTCAAATTCCATCATGGCCGCCGCGCCGCGCATGACCGTCTCCACCGAGGGATCGGGCTCGATGCCGTCAAAGATCTTCACTTCCATGCCGGCCTCGTGCAGATAGCCGACCGCCTTGTCTAGGAAACCGAAGCGCTTCATGGAGCCGCCGCCCACACAGACGATGGCCTTTTTGCCTTCAAAGGTTTTCAGCGCTTCCATTGCGCCTTTGCCGTGATACAGATCGCGCGGCAGAGTGAATCTTGCCATGGGAATTACCTCCTTTTGATCGGGCGCACCGCCCGTTTACCTACATTTCGGGGTAGGGTTTCCCCCCTCGGAGTGCCGGGCGTGCTTGCGGGGGTGCCCGGCACAAGGCTGATAAAAGTTGGTCACAATTTCTTCACAATTGATAAACTTTTATCAATCTTTAGGTAAAGTATACTCCCAACCGGGGCGGGAATCAACGCGCAAATGCGCCAAATTTCAGGCCGTTTTTCCAGCTTTTTGCCCATTGTTCCAGGGCTGTTTCCGTAGCGCTTCCCCACCGGGCCGCCATACAAAAACCCCCGCGCCGCCAAAGCGGTGCGGGGGTTGGTTTCATGGGCAGAGGGGCATCAGCTGAACATGTTGATCAGGATGCCGGCCACCACGGCGGAGCCGATAACACCGGCCACGTTGGGGCCCATGGCGTGCATGAGCAGATAGTTGCGGGGGTTGTACTCCTGGCCGACCTTCTGGGAAACGCGGGCGGCCATGGGCACGGCGGAAACACCGGCCGAGCCGATGAGGGGGTTGATCTTGCCGTGGGTGACGGCGCACATGACCTTGCCAAGCAGCACACCGCCGGCGGTGCCCACACCGAAGGCGATGACGCCCAGAATGATGATCTCCACGGTCTGGACATTCAGGAAGGTGGAAGCGTTGGTGGTGCAGCCCACGCTGAAGCCCAGGAAGATGGTGATGATGTTCATGAGTTCGTTGCCGGCGGTCTTGGTGATGCGCTCCACCACGCCGGATTCCTTCATCAGGTTGCCCATCATCAGGCAGCCCACCAGGATGGCCGCATCAGGCAGGGTCAGGCTGACGATGATGGTGACCATGATGGGGAAGATGATCTTTTCGGTCTTGGAGACCCGGCGCGGGGGCTCCATGATGATCTGCCGTTCTTTTTCGGTGGTCAGGGCGCGCATGATGGGCGGCTGGATAACCGGCACCAGCGCCATGTAGCAGTAGGCCGCCACCGCGATGGAGCCCAGCAGATGAGGGGCCAGCTTGGTGGTGGTGAAGATGGCCGTGGGGCCGTCGGCGCCGCCGATGATGCCGATGGAGGCAGCTTCGGCGCCGGTGAAGCCCAGCAGCTTGGCGCCCAGGTAGGTGAAGAAGATGCCCAGCTGGGCGGCAGCGCCCAGCAGCAGGCTGGACGGGCGGGCGATCAGGGGTTCAAAGTCGGTCATGGTACCGATGCCCAGGAAGATCAGGGGCGGGTAGATGCCCAGCTTGACGCCCAGGTAGATGTAGTCGGCCATGCCGCCGGAACTGCCCAGCAGTTCCCAGTTGATGTGGTTGGTCTCGTTCAGGAAGATTTCCATATGGAACAGACCGTCCAGAGGCAGGTTGGTCATCAGCATGCCGAAGCCGATGGGCAGCAGCAGCAAAGGTTCAAACTGCTTGACAATGGCCAGGTACAGCAGCACGCAGGCCACCACCAGCATGATGGCGTATTTCCAGCCGCCCTCCGCAAAGAAGATCTGGGCCCAGCCGGAATTGGCAAAAATTTCTGAAATATTCTGAATAATGCTCATACCATCACCCTGCCTTTACGCCATGAACGGTGTCGTGTTGGCCACCACACCGGCATCGCCCCAGTTGCCCCGGCGGGAACCGGCAGCGGGCGCACGGCGCACGGCGCGGATGACGGCGCTGCCTTCGGTGCAGGCAACGGCGGCGGCAATGGCGGCCACAACCTCGGCGGGAATGCCCGTTTCCACCGCCGGTGCGGCGGGGGCCGGTGCGGGCTTGCGGGCCGGCGCAGCGGGCTTGGGTGCGGCAGGTTTGGGGGCAGCGGGTTTCTCGGCCCGGTCCATCATCTTGCCTTCCAGGGTGATGATCAGGCACAGCGCAACCAGCATGCCGAACACAAGCACCAGGCTGGTCACGACTACATTTGCATCGCCGAATTCCAGGGCGAGCATTGCGACGTGGGACATAGTTTCGATTCCTCCTTGCAGCATACCGCGGCGTCGATCCCGCGTTGTACAGGCAGTGGCCGCAGACGCGGCCAATTTAGCAACATTATAGCACGTTCCGCACGGTTTGTGTAGCACTTTTTTTAAAAAATTTGGTATGTTCGCCAACAAATGCCCAACTTTCGGTAACACTGTCACAGAACAGCCACCCCTTTTGTAGTATACTAATACAGAAAGTTCCGGCCGCAGCCGGCCGGGGCCTGCCACCTCTTACCACAAAGGAAGGTTCATCATGAGCATTTTTGATATGTTCCGCCGCACCGATATCAACGAAGGATTCCGCCGTTTCCAGGCCACCCCTGGCGCCGTGCTGCTGGATGTGCGCACCACCGAGGAGTACGCCGCGGGGCATCTGCCCGGCAGCCGCAACCTGCCCCTGCACCTGCTGGACACCCCGGGCATCCCGCTGCCCTCCACCGACACCCCGGTGTTTCTGTACTGCCGCAGCGGTGCCCGCAGCGGCCAGGCCACCAGCTGGATGAAGGCCCACGGATACACCAAAGCGGAGAACATCGGCGGCATTCTGGACTACAACGGTCCCGTGGAGCGGGGCGAATAAACAAAAAAGGCCGTGCCCCGGAGCAAAGCGTTCCGGGGCACGGTCTTTTTATTGGGAAGAAAGGAGAATCTCTCAAGTATTCGGCGCAGTCTGTGCGTCCTGTGCGCCCTGCTCACCCGCCGGCAGCTGGGGCACTGCGGTGAGGATGCGCATGAACTCCTCGCCGCTGATGGTTTCCTTCTCGTACAGGTATTGGGCGATCTCGTCCAGCTTGCCCCGGTTTTCCCGCAGGATCTGCAGGGCTTTCTGGTGCTGGGTACGCACGATCTGCACCACCTGGCGGTCGATGTCGGCGGCGGTGGTCTCGCTGCAGGCCAGGGAGGCATCCCCGCCCAGATAAGCGTTGTTCACCGTCTCCAGGGCCACCATGTCGAAGTCGTCGGTCATGCCGTAGCGGGTGACCATGGCCCGGGCCAGCCGGGTGGCCTGCTCAATATCGTTGGAAGCGCCGGTGGTCACCGAGCCGAAGACGACCTCCTCGGCAGCACGGCCGCCGGTGAAGGTGGCGATCTTGGCCAGCAGCTGTTCCTTGCTCATCAGCACCTGGTCACCCTGGTCCACCTGCATGGTGAAGCCCAGGGCGCCGGAGGTGCGGGGCACAATGGTGATCTTCTGCACCGGGGCGCTGTTGGTCTGGATGGCTGCCACCAGGGCGTGGCCCACCTCGTGATAGGCCACGATGCTGCGGTCCTTGTCGTTCAGGATCTGGTTCTTCTTCTGGGCACCGGCCAGGATGGTATCCACGGCCTCCTGCAGGTCGTACTGGGTCACGGCCATGCGCTTGTGGCGCACGGCGCTCAGGGCGGCCTCGTTGATGATGTTGGCCAGCTCGGCGCCGGAAGCGCCGGAAGTCATGCGGGCCACCATGGTGAAATCGCAGTCGGGGCCCAGCTTGACCTTCTTGGCGTGCAGGCGCAGAATTTCTTCCCGGCCTTTCAGGTCGGGCAGTTCCACCGGCACACGGCGGTCAAAACGGCCGGGACGGGTCAGGGCGGGGTCCAGGGATTCGGGACGGTTGGTGGCGGCCAGGATGATGACACCCTTGGTGGCGTCAAAGCCGTCCATCTCGGTCAGCAGCTGGTTCAGGGTCTGTTCCCGCTCGTCGTTGCCGCCCATAGCGGAAGCGCCGTCGCGCTTTTTGCCGATGGTATCGATCTCATCAATAAAGACGATGCAGGGCGCTTTTTCGTTGGCCTGCTTGAACAGGTCACGCACTTTGGAGGCGCCCATACCCACGAACATCTCCACGAACTCACTGCCCGCGATGCTGAAGAAGGGCACACCGGCCTCGCCGGCCACCGCCCGGGCCAGCAGGGTCTTGCCGGTACCCGGAGGGCCCACCAGCAGCACGCCCTTGGGCATCTTGGCGCCGATGGTCTCGTATTTCTGGGGATTGTGCAGGAAATCCACGATCTCCTGCAAGCTTTCCTTGGCTTCGTCCTCGCCGGCCACATCGGCGAACTTGATGGCGGTGCCTTCCTCCACCACATACTGTTTGGCGCCGGATTTGCCGGTGCCGAACATCATGGCGTTGGGTCCGCCCATGTTGTTCATCCGCTTGCGCATCATGAAGCTGATCCAGGTGACCAGCAGGATCATGGGCAGGAACATGAGAATGATGTTCAGGATGGTATCGATGGGGCCGGGGTCGTTGATGACCTTGTCAAACTTGACGCCCGCATCTTCCAGCCGGTCCACCAGTTTCAGGTCCTGGGCAATGGCGTTGGTCTCGTAGCTGTTGTTCTCTTTGTCGATAAAGTAGATCTTCTCGTCGTCGATCTGCACGGTGGACAGCTTGTCCTCCTCCAGCATCTGGAGGAAGGTGCCGTAGTCCACCTGCTGCACCCCGGCGCGCAGCATCATGGGAAAGACCAGGGTGTTGAAGGCCAGCACGATGAGGAAGATCACCAGATAACTGATCCCAAGAGATTTCTTGGGGTCACGGGGTTTCTTGGTCTCCTGCATACAAAACAATCCTCTCTTTTGAAACGGGTCTTATGGCCCATGGATATAGCATGCACCTCAAAAATGAACAGCCCGTGAAGTCATTTTGAACACAAGGAAAACATTGGGGATATTTTCCCTTTATAAACACAAAAACCGCCGGAACAACAGGTTCCGGCGGCGATTTTGGCAGGGGATTCTTCAAAGGACAGGGGCCTCCAGCAAACGCAGGGCTGTCCGGGCCCGGCACCTCCGACAGAATGTCCCAAAGGGTACAGTCCCCGTCAAGGCGCCGCTTCCTCCGCGGCTTCCTCATACGCCTGCACTGCCTGCAAGGCGGCGGACACATCCGCCGTTTCCTCCTCCGGCGTGACGGGGCTGGGCACCATAAGGTAGATAGGATTCCGGTAGTTGTTGCTGTACAGTTCCAGCACAAGGTTGCCGTCGGCGGTTTCGCACACGGGGCGGTTCACATAGAATCCGGCGGGGATCTCCTCGGACAGTTCCCCCAGCTCGGCCAGGGTCCAGGTCAACCCGGTGGACAGTTCCACCATCGTGACGCTGCCGTTCAGATAGCTGATCATAAAATGCGGCACCCCGCCCGGATTCTCTACCGGCGTGGCGTCTACTACCACGCCGTTTCCCTCGTACAGGGTGTGGGTTTCCCCCGTCACCAGGTCGTAGACGCACAGGGCGGTCTGATTCAATTCGTTGCGGCTGTACAGCAGTTGGTCCCCCATCACCTGCCACAGCGACACATTCTGGTCGGGCAGGCGGATCTTGTCCACGGCCCCGGTGGCGGGGTCATACAGCCAGCAATCCTGGGTAGCCTGCCGCTGCAGGGCGTAATAGCCGTCGTAGTTGCCGTACAGGTACATGGTGTTCATATCCACCGGGCTGCGGGTATGGCGCAGCACCAGCTGTCCGTTCCAGCCGCTCAACAAGGTGGTGTAGTTCGGGTCGGGGATGGAAAAGGGTTCCACCTGCCCGTCCAGACCGATGCGCACCCCGTAGACGCTGGCGGACACTTCAAAGGGTCCATCATTCACGATCCCGTACAGGGCGTTTTCATCCCGGCAGACCAGCCTGGGGTTTATCCCCTCCGGCAGGGTAACCAGCCGTTCCCGGGTCAGGCCGTCGGCGCTGATGCGGTCCACATAACTGGGCTGCTGCAGCATGTCGATGCAGTCCTGCACATAAATTTTGCCCGCCTCCCCGGGATACGCCCCCTCCAGCCGCGCCGGGTCATTGAGAATTTCCTGGTAGTTTTGCAGCATTTCCTGCCTGCTCTGGTTCGATAAAGCCAAGTGGTAGATGAGCACCGACCCGTCCTCCTGGGCCACGACCCCATCGGAACTCTGGATGTTGATGTAGGCCAGACAGTCGGGGGTGTCGTGCTCGCACCACGGCAGATGGCAGAAAACCTCCTCTTCCAAGGTATCGAAGGACACCCGGGTGATCAGGGTATAGGCATACGTCGTATTGCCGTCCCCCCACTCCCGGTAGGTCGTCCGGCAATAGCCCCGGCTGTTGGCGCTGTACAGCGGCTCCATCTCCCCCACCGTCCAGGTGGCGGCGGTTTCCGCGGTAGCGGCGGTCTCGGTGGTGGTGGCTGGTGATGCCCCGCCGCCGCAAGCTGTGAGCAGAGCCAGCACCAGCGCCGGCCAAAGAATGTGCAGGTACTTCATCCGTCCACCTCCTGTGTGTAGGGGCCCAGCTGCAGGCTGAGGAACTGCCGGGTCTCGCTGCTGCTGTAAGTATCCAACCCGGTGGCGCAGGTCATCAGGGCCTGGCCGTTGTGGCTGTACAGGCCGCTCTGCTCATAGTCGGTGCCCGTCGGTACGGTCCAGTCCCCCAGCCCGTCCAGCTCGTTCAGTTCCACCCAGGCGGGCAGGGCTACGGCAGGGTCGATCTCATGCCCCTGCAGGGCACTGATCCACAGCGCCACCACCTTGCCGGTGCGGCTGTCCACCGCCATGTTCAGCAGGCAGACCTGGGAATTTTCCCCCACATAGGTTTTCAGCCGCAGAAAGCCCAGGGAATCGGTGCTGTAATAGGTGGGGGCCGCCCAGTAGTCGATCTCTTCCTTGACCTGGTCCCACCAGGCCTGGGGCAGCACGCCCCCTTCCACCAGGGTCTGGAGCACCTCATCCCGGTACTGCTGCATATCATCGGCGGCGTAGGCCATGCCGCCGGAGTAGGTGGCGCCGGACAGGTACATTCCCTCCACCCCGTCCCCCGTGGAATACATGGGGCCGGTACAGCTCCGCCGGGCCAGCTCCACCCGGGTGTTCAGCTGGCGCAGCAGATAGTAGTCGTCCCCGGTGGGCACCAGGGAGGTATAGGGGGTCTGCTGGCCGCGGGTCTGGCCCACCATGGCGGCATCGGTCAAGGCGAACCATCCCAGGGGGATGGCCGCCAGGGGCACGATGGCTGCGGCGCAGACGGCCAGCAGCAGCCCCCGTTTGGCTTTTGGTTTCATCGGGCACCTCCCTGTTCCGGCTGCGGGGCGGCCTGCAGGGTGACGGTGACCGCCGTCCCCTTGCCGGGCTCGCTCTCAATGGTCAAAGTTCCCCCGTGGGCCTGGGCAATGCGGGTGCACAGGGCTAGGCCCAGCCCGCTGCCCCCCTGCTTGCGGGCGCGGGATTTGTCCACCATGTAAAAGGGTTCGGTGACCCGGGCCAGCTGGTCGGCAGGAATGCCGCATCCCTGGTCCCGCACCCGGAGCAGCACCGTCCGGCCCACCTGCTGGGCAGTGATGGTGATGGTCTTGCCGGGGCCGGCCTTGGCGGCGTTGGTGATCAGGTTCAGCACCAGGTCGCAGAGCAGGTCGGCGTCCCCCTGCACCCACAGCCCGGTGGAGAGCGCTTCCACCCGGGCATGGTCGTTCTGGTCCAGGGCGGGGCGGGCGGCCTTGACGGCCTGGGTCACCGCCCGGTCCAGAGAGATGGGTTCCAGCTGCAGCTCCTCCTCGTCCAGATGGAGCAGCTGCAGCAGCTTGACGCTGAGGTTTTCCAGGCGATGGGCTTCGTGGTAGATGGCCCCCGCCGCCTCCCGCTGTTCCTGGGGGTCGGGCTGCATGCTGCGCAGCAGGTCGGCGTAGCCCAGGATGCCGGTCATGGGGGTTTTCAGCTCATGGGTGAAGGCCCCCATAAAATCTTCCCGCTGCTGCACCGAAAGTTCCAGCGCCGCCACCTTGTCCTGCACGGCGGCAGCCATGCTGTCAAAGCTTTTGCTGAGCTGGCCGATCTCGTCGTCGGTGCGCACGTCGGTGCGCAGGGCATAGTTGCCCGCGGCGATCTGCCCGCTGGCCCGGTTGAGCAGGGCCAGGGGGCGGATGAGTTTGCGGCTGAAGATGGCCGCCGCGGCCGCTGCCCCGATGACCACCGCGGCTTCCAGCAGAAGGAACCGCTGCAGGCTGCGGGCCCGGGCGGAGAACGCCTCGGTCAGGTCGTAGGCGGTGTACAGGGTCCAGTCGTCCAGCAGGGCGCTGCAATACACCCGCCACAGCGTGTCGCCGCTGCGCAGGATGGTTTCCTGGCCGTTGCCGGGCAGCATGTCGGCGGCCCAGTCTGCGGGCAGGCAGGAATACACCGCCTCCCCGGCGGCGTCCCCCGCCGTGTGGAAGAGGGCCGCCAGCTGGGCGGGGCCGTTGCCGTCGGGGGTCACCAGCTCGTCCACATACCCCTGCAGGTCCTCCTCGGTGACCGGGTCGCCCTGGCGGTGCAGGGTCAGGATCCGGTTTTCCAGGGTATAGCAGAGCATACTGTGCCGGGTCTGCTCCTGGGCCGCCATGGAAGACAGGCGGTCCCGGAAATCGCCGTACAGCAGGGCACTGCCCCCCAGGGCAAAAAAGGTCACCACCACCAGCAGGATGGTACAGACCAGTTTTTCCGAAAATCGCATAAGCGGTTCCCTTCCGGTGCCGGGGTGGGCACCTTACTCCTTTTTCAGACGATATCCCACACGATAGACCGTCTCGATCTTATCGTGCCAGTTCAGTTTTTTGCGCAGCCGCTGGATGTGCAGGTCCAGGGTGCGGGTGTCGGCCATCTCGCCGCCCCACACCCGCTCGTACAGCACATCCCGGTAGAGCGCCGCCCCCCGGTTGCGCATGAGCTGTTCCAGCAGGGCGAATTCCCGGGGGGTCAGGTCCACATCCCTGCCGCCGCAGGTCACCCGGCGTTCGGCCAGGTCCAGGGTCACATCAAAGGCAGTCAGGGTCTGGCCGCCCCGGCCGGTGCGGCGCAGCACCGCCTCCACCCGGGCGATGAGCTCCTCCACCTCAAAGGGTTTGACCAGGTAATCGTCCGCACCCAGGCTCAGGCCCTTCACCCGGTCCTTCACGCTGGATTTGGCGGTGATAAAAATGACCGGCGTGCCCATGGGCCGCAGGTATTCCAGCAGATCATACCCGTCCAGGCCGGGCAGCATAATGTCCAGAAGGGCCAGGTCAAAGTCGTTGGCTTCGATCAGGTCGGCGGCGCTGACGCCGTCGTTGGCCACGGTACACTCGTACCCGGCCCGGGTCAGGCTGACCTGGATCAGCCGCGAAATGGTCTGTTCATCTTCCACAATCAGGATCCGATTCATCCAAAAGCCTCCTTATGGGTAATCATATGGACCGATTGTACCCGAATTGTATCCAAAAATCCTCGAAAGGGACGAAAAAAGGCAAGGCCCCCTGCCCGGGGACCTTGCCTGAAACCGGTTCTGATCAGCCGTGCAGAGCGCTGCGCAGCGCCGCCAGCAATTCGTTCTGGTAGGTGGGGTTGAAGGTGCCGTGGAGCAGCTTGGGCAAAGCCTCCTCCTGCAGACGGCGCCAGCTTTCGGCTTCCCGCCCGGGCAGAATGGGCACAAAGGCCACCCCGTTGGCCGCGGCGGCCTGGGCATCGCCCATGGCGTCGCCCACCATCATGACCTTGCGGCTCTCGTACCCGCAGGCCAGCATGACGGCGATGGAGTTGGCCTTGCTGCCCACCTCCTGGCCGAAGATCACATCGGCGTGGCGGGACAGCCCGTACCGGGTCCATTCGCTCTCGATGGCGGACTCGTTGGCCGCCGACACCACCGCCACATCGGCCACGGCGTGGAGTTGGCGCAGGCTGGTTTCCACCCCGGGGAAGGGCTCAAAGGTAGGTTCCAGGGCCTGGATGCGACGGTTGCAGGCGTTGTTCCATTCCTGCAGTTTGCGCAGGGCCAGACTGCCGGTGCGCAGCATCTCCTGCTGCAGGCTGGCGGTGCTCAGCTCCGAGGCGGTGCGCACCCAGGCGGCGATATCCTCCGACCCGGGCACCTCGATGCCCCGGTTTTTCAGCCGGTCAAAGATCTGCACCACGCTTTCGAACCGGGGAATGCCCCGGGTGATGCCGGTGATGTTGATCTCCTTCCAGGCGGAAGTGATGATGTCGGCGTACTCATCCAGCGAAAACACACGGATCAGCTCCGGACAGAAGACGGTGCAGTGCTTGATGCGCACGGTGTCCATCACACAGCCGTCTGAATCCATGCAGACCAGAAATTCACGTCTCTTCACAAAATCCGTCAGCGCACTTGCCATACCTTCCAGCCCCCCTGCTGTTCCGCGTATACTTTCCATACCAAGTTGCTTGTGTTTCTATCATAGCAGAACCAAGCCAAAAAGCCAATAGTCTTTTTGTAAAAAAATGCCAAAAATTTGCACACATTCACCAAGTTTTTCTCGTCTCTTTGTGCAATTCACGGCCCTGTATTTTATTCTTCTTTCGGCACATCCATTCCCAGCGCCTGGCCGATGGGCATATGCAGCACCAGGGTGGCGGACTGGTCCGCCGGGGTGGGCTGCTTGTTGATGACCACCAGGGCATCCCCCCGGAAATACCGCAGCAGCCCCGCCGCCGGGTACACCGCCAGGCTGGTGCCGCCCACAATGAGCAGATCCGCCTGGGAGATGGCCCGCACCGCGCCTTCCACCGTGGCGTCGTCCAGACCTTCCTCGTACAGCACCACGTCCGGCTTGACCACGGCGCCGCACTCGGTGCAGCGGGGCACCCCGTCCCCCTGGCCTGCCGCCTCCTCGATGAAGTCCACGCCGTAGAACTTGCCGCACCGGGTGCAGAAGTTGCGCAGGGTGGAGCCGTGAAGCTCGTACACCGTCTTGCTGCCGGCGGCCTGGTGCAGGCCGTCGATGTTCTGGGTCACCACCGCCTTGCACTTGCCTTCCCGCTCCAGGGCAGCCAGGCGCAGGTGGGCAGCGTTGGGCCTGGCCCCGTGGACGATGAGCTTTTTGCGGTAGAAATCAAAGAATTCCGCGGTGTGCTGTACAAAGAAGGTGTGGGACAGCATGTATTCCGGCGGGTAGCGGAAGGTCTGGTGGTACAGGCCGTCCACGCTGCGGAAGTCCGGGATACCGCTTTCGGTGGACACACCGGCCCCGCCGAAAAACACCAGGTTGCTGCTTTTTTGGATAAGACGTTCCAGTTCAGGTACCATTGTCTTGCTCCTTTCGCTTTTTTGGAGGTATAATGGAAAAAACACAAAAGCCGGACAAAAAAGGGGGCTTTGTCATGCATGAGATCAACCGGGAAGATGTATTGCGCCGCCTGCCCCGCCGGGCGGCGGACACCAACAAGGGCAGCTACGGCCGGGTGGTGGCGGTGGCGGGCAGCCTGGCCTATCGGGGCGCCGCGGCCCTGTGCTGTGAGAGCGCCCTGCGCACCGGGGCGGGGCTGGTGTATCTGGCCAGCGTGGAACCGGTGATCCAGCTGGTGCTGTCCCGCACGCCTGAATGCTGTGCCCTGCCCTGCCGCACCGACGGGGACGGTGGGGTGATGGCAGCGGACGCCGCCCAGGTGCGCCAGCGGTTTGCCCACAGCCGGGCGGTCCTGCTGGCCGGGCCCGGGTTGGGGGACAGCGCCGGCCGGGCGCTCAACGCCCTGTGCGGCATCGGGGCCCCCTGGCAGGGGGCGGTGCTGGACGCCGACGCCCTGAACGCCATGGCCGCCGGGGAGCTGGGAGACACCCCCTTTCTGCCCAAGGACACGGTGCTCACCCCTCATCCCGGGGAGATGGCCCGGCTGCTGGGCACCACGGTGGAGGCGGTGCAGGCCGACCGGCCCAAGGCGGCGCTGCGGTGCGCCCGGCGGTTCGGGTGCGTGGCGGTGCTCAAGGGCACCGGCACCCTGGTGGCGGCGCCGGACGGCCAGCTGGTGAAAAACACCACCGGCAACCCGGGTCTGGCCCGGGGCGGCAGCGGGGATGTGCTGGCGGGCATGCTGGCGGCTTTGCTGGCCCAGGGGTTGCCCGCCTTTGAGTCCGCGCTGTGCGCCGTGTGGCTGCACGGGGCGGCGGCGGATGCCTGTGCCGCCCGCACCAGCCAGATGACCATGCTGCCCCACGACATTCTGTGGGATTTGGGGCGGATTCTGGGGTCCGCCGGGCTGTAAGCGCGGCAAATTTTCAACAGCGGTGTGCAAAAGAACGCACACCGCTGTTTTTTCAGTTCATTTTGGGGCCGCGGTACTGTTTGCGGGAGATCTTGCGGGGCAGGGGGATGCTGCAGACGATGGCGATGCCCATGGCCAGGGCCACGGCGGTTTTCAGCGTCTCCACACCTTTGCTGGCAAACAAGACCTGTTCGTTGTTGAGCAGGTAGTAGGCGGTGTAATAGATACCGGCGCCAGGCACCAGGGGGAAGATGGCGCACAGCAGGAAGAGGGTGACGGGAGCCCGGTGGGTGATGGCAAAAAACCGGGACAGACCCGCCAGGGGGAAGACGGCCACCAGGGTGGCAGCGGGCATAGACAGCCCGGCGGCGGTGCAGATGATGTACACCACCCAGCCCACCGCCCCGGCGATGCCGCAGGCCACAAAGTGGCGGCGGGGCACCTGGAAGGCCAGGCTGAAACAGACGGTGGCCACCACGGCCACGCAGAATTGCAGCACGCAGCTGCCGAAGAAGGGCAGATTCATCACAGCGGTATCCTCCACAGGCCCACGGCGGCCATGTAGGTCAGCGCCACGCCGCAGGCCAGACACCCGGCGCAGAGCAGGGCGTCGAACAGGCGGATGGTGCCGGACAGGTAGTCGGCGTTGATGATGTCCCGGATGCCCATGGTCAGGGCCACGCCGGGGGTGAGTACCATCAGGGCGCCGATGATGGCGCCGCTGGGGTTGTATCCCGCACCCCACACCCCGCGGACCGCCAGGGCCAGGGCGGTGCAGGCCGCGGCGGCGGCGATGTCGGTGAAGACCTTGCTCACACCGCCCTTGTGGAACAGCTGCATGATGAGCATCTCCACAATGCCGGCGCAGAAGGCGGTGACGATCTCCGGCCCGGCACCGCCGAACAGAAAGGCAAAGCAGCCGCTGCCCACCGCACCGGCCAGCAGGGATACCCTGAACCCGTAGGCCGGGATGGCGCAGGCGTCGCGCAGGGCTTTCTCGGCGCCGTCCAGGTCCAGTTTGCCCTCGGCCAGTTCCCGGGAGATGGCGTTCACCGCCTCCACCCGGCCCAGATGGATGCTCACCCGGGGCACGTGGCGCACGGCGCTGATGGTACCGTCCTCCCCTTCCGCCGAAGCAAAGATGCCGTTGGTGAGCACATAGACGTGGAAGTCCCGCACCCCCAGGCTGTGGGCCATGATCTCCATGGTGTCCTGGGCGCGGAAGACCTCGCCCCCGTTTTCCAGCATGGCTTTGCCGGCCTCCACCACCAGTTCAATGGCGCGATCGGTCATGGATTCTCTCCTCCTGCCGCACGGCGGCGTTTTTCCCGGGCAAACCAGATGCCCGCCAGCACCGCGCAGAGCACCGTGCCCGCCAGGCCCGCCCCCGCACCGGGATGGGCGTAGTTCAGTTCCACATGGTTTTCCCCTTCGGAAAGCCGCACCCCGATGAAGCCGCCGAAGACACATTCGGTCTCAGCCTTTTCCCCGTTGACGGTGAGCTTCCAGTGGGCGGAATCCTCCCAGGCAAAGGGCAGCACCAGCAGGTCGGCGTCGGCGGTGCCGGTGGCCACCAGGTCAATGTGCCCGCCCTCCCGGATGGTCATTTTTTCCGGTTCGGTGGCCTGCAGGGTGGCAGCGGCAGAGGCCAGCACGCTCTCGTCCAGGCTGTACACCTGGATGGCCGCCCGGGCCTCCTCACTGTCCGCAAAGCCCAGGCGCAGCTCCACCATTTCCCCTTTGGTGAAGGTGCCCAGGGGGAACACCCCGCCCAGGGAATCCCCGGTAAAGTACTCGCCCAGCAAGGTGCCGTTCACCGCCACATCCGACGGGGTCATGTCGGTCAGGCCGGGGATGGCCAGGTAGCAGGGCCCGTCGCAGGGGGCGGTGAAGGTGAGCAGGATGCCCTGCTCCGGCTGCTCAAACTGCAGCTTGGCCGCCAGCAGGGCGTCCGGGGTGCCGGGCACCAGGGCGGTGAGCATGGCATTCTGCAGGGTGAAGGTGTTTTCACTGTTTTCGATGGAGACCTTCAGCGCATCGGAGGAGCCCACATAGGCCATGGGCAGGGCGTAGGGGTTCTCCCACACGGAAAGTTCGGTGCCGGTGTCCAGAGGGGTATACTGCCCCGGCACCGGGCGGGAGCCGTCGCTGTACAGGTAGCGGATGCCCAGCAGGCTGTCCGCCACCCCGGTGGACCCCCAGCCGTAGGTGGAGTAGTTCACATACCCCAGACATTCCAGCAGTTCCTTGGCGGAGCTGGCCTTGGTGGAGGAATAGTGGCTGATGCCCCAGTACCCCAGCAGCATAGGGTCGTTGAGGGTACGCATAAAGTTCTTCTCGATGCGGTAGTACCCGCCGTCCAGGGCGCGGATGGTGTTCACCGCCTGGGTGTTCTGGTCGTAGAATTCCTCAAAGCCGCTGACGGTGTAGCTCTCGAACTTGCGCAGGGCCAGCACCGTGTTGGCCCCCATATCCCCCACGCAGAGGACCGCAAAGCCCGCCGCCCCCGCCAGGGCCAGCAGACGGCGGGGAGAATGGCGCAGGACCACACAGACCAGGGTGGCGGCGAAGACCAGGGCAGTGGCCCCCACCTTGAAGACCGAGAAGGTCTCGCCGGAGACAAAACAGTACCCCACGCACCATAGAACGCCCAGGGCTCCGGCCAGGGCCAGGGCCCGGCGGCGGGGCACCCCGTCCAGCAGAGCCCTGGCGGCCAGCAGGATCAGGAACAGGCTGACCAGGAAGCTGTACCGGCAGGGGAACCACACCGGCTGCTTGAAGCCGTGCCACACCAGGTCGATGCCGTAGAGCCAGAAGCTCAGGGCCATGACGGCCAGCACGCCGCCGGCGGCCAGTTTCTGGCGGCGGGGGGCGCGGCCTGCGAAGAAGAGGAGCACCAGCACCACGCAGAAGACGCCGCAGTAGAGGTTAGGCAGGGTGCCGGTGACATCATCCCAGAAGAAATCCCCGAAGAAGAGCCGGTAAGGCAGCTGCCACAGCGGGAAGTTGGGGGTCAGGGAAAAGTCCATGGCGAAGAGACCGCCCTTGCTTTCCTCCACCTCCAGCAAAGCGGGAAGCAGCAGCACCAGGCCCAGCCCCGCCCCCAACGCGCCGGAGGCGGCAAAGAGGCCGAACCGGCGTTTCAGGGGCACGGCGGGGTGGTCGGTACCCCACCAGCGGTAGGCAAAGTAAAGGATGGTGAACAGGCACACTTCCCAGGCGGTGTAGAAGTTGAACAGGATGCAGACCAGCACCAGCCAGGTCAGGGGCCAGTGGCGGCCCTTGTCCACCAGTTCGTCCATGGCCCACAGCACCAGCGGCGCCAGCATCACCACGTCCATCCAGATGATATTCTGGTTGTACACCACGCAGAAGGCGCACAGGCTGTAGCCCAGGCTGAGCACCGGCAGCAGGCGGGAGGCGCTTTTGTAGTGCCGCTGCAAAAAGAAGCAGCAGGCGGCGCCGGTGCAGGCGGTGCGCACCGCAAAGACGCCCTGGGCCACATAGGGGATGGCCCGCACGGGGAAAATCAGGTAGGCCAGGTTGAAGGGGCTGCTCATGTAGTAGGCGAACAGCCCCAGGGTGCTGCCGCCGCACAGCTTGGAAAAGCTGTAGAAGAAGCCGCCCTGGCGCACCCGGCGCCACATATCGGTAATGTAGTTGACGTACAGGCCGTTGAGGTCGCCGGTGAGGATGGTATCGTCCCCGAAGGGGGCGAAGCCCAGCAGGAAATACGCCCCCAGCACCAGCAGCAGGGACAGCCCGAAGGCTGCCCCCACGTTCTGACGCTGGCGGCGGCGAAGATTGGTTTGCATGGAAACTCCTTTACGGTTGGGGCAGAATGCTTCAGCCGCGGATGTTACGGCGCACGGCGTCGAAGTCGGGGTAGTTTTCGTACAGATGGGCGGCGATGGCCTCCATCAGGCGGTAGTCGTGTTCCGAGTCAATGTCGATGATGCCGGTGTCCATCATGACGCTGACCCCGATCTTGCCCCGCCAGAGCATGCCGTCGGTGTTATTGGCCAGGAAATCCCGCTTGAACACATAGATGGAAGCGTTCACGTCAAAGACTTCCGGCGCCTGCTGGCGGCCGGTGAATTCGCTCTTGTTCACCTGCTCCACATGGTCGCCCACCGTCTTGACCATGTTGAACCAGGGGTTGCGCCGGGCTTCGCAGACGCTGAACACCAGGTCCAGGTCGGCGCGGCCCTGCTTTTTGGCAAAGGCGTTCTCGATGTCGGCGGCGGTGCGCAGGGGGCTGGTGATGTCCAGGTCCATGAGGTAGTCGTAGTGGTCGCCGGTCTGTCCCTCCATCCGGCGCAGGCTGTCCTGGTAGACGGCCATCTTGGGCACCTTGTCCCCGCCCAGCTCCTCGCCCCGGGGCAGAAAGACCACTTCCGGGTACTGCGCCTTGACCAGCTCGGCCAGTTCCGGGCTGTCGGTGTTCAAAGCGAAGTCGATGTGCAGTTCGGGATGATTCTTGGCAAAAAGCTCCGCGGCGCTGAGTGAATAATACACCAGCGGATGGCCGCAGAAAGTTTTCAGGTTCTTGTTCTTGAAGCCTTTGCTGCCGGCGCGGCCGCAGACGGTGATGAGCAGACGTTCCATATTACAGTTCCCCCAAAGTCAGTTTGAGCACGTCCAGGGCGGTGGCGGGGGTGTTCAGGCTGTCGCCCTCCCCTGCCAACGCGTAGTGCAAAAAGTATTCCATCTCCCGGATATACCGCTGGTTCACATCCTCCCGGCAGTCCTCCACGGTGCCGTCGGGCAAGGTCAGGGTGCCGGCGCCGAAATCCGCCACCGCGGACCCGCTGGGACAGAACAATTCGATGCTGCGGCGGTAGCCCCGGCCGAAGTAGTCGAGATGCACCTCGGCCAGCAGGTGGGGATATCTGGCGATATACAGCGATACATCGTCGGAGTCAATTTCCAGTTCGGAATATTGGCCCCGCAGGTTGTAAAGAGCTTCCGGCTTGCCGAAGAGCTCCACCAGGTAGTCCCACTCGTGGATCAGGTCGATGGTCACTCCGCCGCCCATGGCCTTGTGGGCGCTGTACACGGTGCGGTAGTCCACCCCGGGACGCCAGTCGGGCAGGTAGGAAGAGCAGATCACCCGGGCGCAGTAGGGGTGCAGCTCGGGCATATGCTTTTTCAGCGCCAGCATGGCCCCGCACCACCGCATGGGCGCGGCCACATAGGCTTTTTGCCCGGCGGGAAGCAGGTCGGCCAGATTCCGGCCGGTCTCCTCGGCGGAGAAGATGGGCTTTTCAATGAACAAAGCCCCCGCCCGCCCGCGGACCAGTTCCAGGGCGGCGGCGTGCAGGCTGGTGGGGTTGGTGATGAAAGCCATGTCATACCGGGGCAGGGCGGCGGGGTCCTCCAGGGTGGTGAACTGGGCCGCCAGCAGCTCCGCCACACCGGGGCGCAAAGGCCGGTGGGGGTCGCTGCGCAGGGCGTGGGCCACCAGGGTCAGGCCCTGCTTCTGGCAGATGGCATGCAGGTTTTTCAGATGGCGGGTCCCGATGGACCCCAGGCCGATGAACAGGGCCGTGACAGTGCCCATGTTCCTCACTCCTTATTTACAGATTGGGCCGCACCACGCGGCAGGGGCTGCCCACGGCCACCGAGTTTGCGGGGATGTCGTGGGTGACCACGCTGCCCGCCCCGATGACCACGTTGTCCCCGATGGTCACCCCGGGCAGCAGAATGGCCCCGCCGCCGATCCAGACATTGTTGCCGATGGTGACGGGGGCGGTGCGGGTCTTGCAGAATTCAAAGCTCCCGTCCGGTCTGGGCGCGCCGAAGCGGTCGGCCGCGTTGGTGGGATGGAAGGCGGTATAGATCTGCACGTTGGGGGCGATGAGGGCGTTGTCCCCGATGGTGATGCGGTTATCGTCCAGGAAGGTGCAGTTCATGTTCACTTCGCAGTTGTTACCGAAGAAGATGTTGTTGCCGTAGTCCACATAGAAAGGCGGGGTGATCCAGAGATTTTTGCCCCGCCCGCCCAGAAGTTCGGCCAGGATGCGGTCCTTTTCCGCCAGATCGGCGGAAGGGATGCGGTTGTAGGCCGCGGCCAGGTCCTTGGCCAGGTGCCAGCGGTCCAGCAGTTCGGGGTCGCCGCAGTCATACAGTTCACCGGCCAGCATTTTTTCCCGTTCGGTCATGATATTTTCCTCACTGGCGGTCAAAGCCCAGGAACCGGGTGCCCTGGAAGTGGAGCATTCCCCGGTCCCCTTCGGCCAGCAGCCCGGCGTCCCGGTCGGGCAGGCGCAGTTCCATCCGGTCGCCGCTCTCAAACTGGAAGGTGGCGTAGTAGGTGGTGCCGCCTCCGCCGTTGTGGTGGCTGTAATGCCGTTCCCGCTTGCCCACCACGGTGGCGGGGCTACTCAGCCGGGGGGAGGCGTTGTTGCGGGACCATTCGGCCACATTGCGGATCACCATGACCACCATCAATCCCACCACCAGCACAAACATGGCCGGGACAAAGATTTCCATGAGGTTGAACAGCATCATAGGGATTTTTCCTTTCCTTTTTCGGGGCAGAGCGGCTTTCAGGCCTGCGCCACCTTGTCCATCAGCCGGATGGCCGCCCGGTCCTTCTCAAAGGTCCAGCGGGGTTCTTCCTCCCCTTTCAGCACCGCGAAGAAGTTGGCCAGCTCGTCCACGTAGGCGTTCTCCACAATGTTGTCGCTGTAGCGGCTGTCGTGCTCAAAGCTGCCGTAGGTGTCCACCGGCTGCTTGTCCCCGTCCCTGAACTCGTACAGGGCCTTGGGGTTGCCCTCCCAGAAGAGGTGCAGCCCGTCGCCGAAGCACTCGAAGCTGCGCACCGCCTTGGGGCTGACCACGTCCGCCGCCAGCACCCCCTGCACGCCCCCTTTGTGGCGCAGCAGCAGGGTGGCGCAGTCGGGGTACGGCAGGCCCAGGTCGCTGATGGTGTCGGTCTGGACGGTCATATGTTCCACATCCCCGAAGGCATCCAGCAGCCAGGGCAGGTCGATGCCGAAGATCTCCCGCACGCCGCCGGTGCGGGCGTTGCCCACAAAGAAGTTCTTGTAGTTTTCCCAGGGATGCCAGTCGGGCAGATACTGGCCGATGTGGTAGATGTAATGCACCGGACGGCCGAATTCCGCCACCCGGCGTTTGATGTACTGGGTCTCCTTGCGGTAGAGCATGGTGGAGGAGAGGAAGAGGGGCACCCCCTTTTCCTTTGCCTTGGCCAGGTTTTCGGTGTAGCCGTCGTCCACCAGGTTCAGCTCGGTGAAGACCGGCAGCCCCGCGTCCAGCAGTTCCGAGATGATGGCCGCATGGCTCAGGGGCGAGGTGCAGACCAGGGCGGCGTCGGGGTATTCGGCCGCCACGGCTTCCCCGATGGAAGGGTAGGCCGCCTGGCACAGACCCAGGGAAAGAGCCTCGGCCCGGCGGGCTTCGGCGCTGTCCACACCGGCGATGCGGACCTTGTCCGCTCCCAGCAGACCCCGGGTCAGGCGGGCGCGGCGCTTGCCCATGCTGCCCAGACCGACGATGAGAAGTTTCATACTACTGCCTCCCGATGGAGATTTCACAGGCGGGGTTCCGCCTGCGGGTCAAACGACGGCACCGGGCCGTCGTAGAATGTTTTGGGTTGGGTGAAGTCGAATTGTTCCAGCACCCTTACGATCTTGCCGCTGGTATCGCCCCCGTGGTAAGGGCTGACAGCCCCGGTGGCCACCACCCGGAAGGCCGGGCTCAGGGCGGTGCGCAGGGCGTCCTCGATCTCAGTGCGCTCCCCGCCGCAGCTGATGACGTTCTGGCAGAGGATGCGCCCGGCCTGGCGGCTGCCGATGTTCACGGCGGGCACCCCGAAGCTGGGGGTTTCCACCACCCCGGAGGAGGAGTTTCCCGCCACCAGGGCGGCATACTTCATGGCCGAGAGATACCGGCGCAGGCCCAGGCTGTGGATGAAACCCGCCCGGTGAGGGTGGTCGGCGGCAAAGCGCTGCATCCGGGCGGTGCAGACGGCACCCCCGGCGTCGGCGTTGGAACCGGTGATCAGCCAGAACACCCCGTCCACCGCCTCCATGGCCTCGCACAAAGCCTCCGCCTGGATGGCGGGGTCCGGGGCGCCGGCGGCGGTTTCGGGGTGGAAGGTGACCAGGGCAAAGGGCTGCATCAGGTCAAACCCCGTGGAATTGCACAATTCTTCCCGGCTCATTTTGGGCACAGCGCGGATGTTTTCATCTCCCAGCCCGCCCACGCAGAAGACCCGGGCGGGGTCCTCGCCCATGCGCACCAGCCGGGTGGCGCTGTCGGCGCAGGAAGGGAAATGCACCGCCGCCATCTTGGTGATGCAGTGGCGGTAATACTCGTCGGCGGCGCCCAGGGTCACATCCCCGCCGGAAATGTGGGCGATGGGGATGTGCCGGGCCGCGGCGGCGGTGGCGGCGGCAAAAATTTCGAACCGGTCCCCCAGCACCAGCACGCAGCCGGGGCGGTGGGCGGCGAAATAGTCGTCAAACACTTCGATGGTGCGGGCGATGGTGCGCCCCACCGGTTCGTCGGGCTCCTTTTCCCGAAAAATGGGCAGCCGGGCGTCGATTTCCACCGCCGGGGCGTCGGCCTCGATCTCCGAGACGGTGTTGCCCAGGCGTTCACACAGATGGGCCCCGGTCACCACCAGCTGCAGCCGCCCCACGGCGGCCAGCTTGCGGGCCACCGGGCGCAGAAGACCGTAGTCCGCCCGGGTGGAGGTAATGAGGGCCACGCTGTCACAGTTCAATCTTTTCATCCTCCGCAAAATCCCGCTTGGCGGTCTGGCCCAGCACCTCGTACCAGCGCATGGGGCTCACCCCGTCCCCGGGACGTTTGGTGGTCAGGTTGTCGGCGGTGAAGACCTCCCCCGCTTTGATGGCCCGGGCGGCCACGATGCTCTTGCGGGCCACCGCCTTGTTGGGGGCCTCGCTGGCGGTCAGGTGCTTGTGGCCGTCACCCAGGGCGGCTTCCACATGGCGCACCGCGTCCACCATGGCCTTGAACTCGGCGGGGTCCAGGCTGGCTTTCTGGTCGGGGCCGGGCAGGTTCTTGTCCAGGGTAAAGTGCTTTTCAATGACCTGAGCCCCCAGCACGGTGGCGGCCACATCGCACTCCCACCCCGGGGTGTGGTCGGACAGGCCCACCGGCAGGCCGAACTGGTCGAACAGCTCGATCATGGCGGTGAGGTTGGCGTCCTCGTAGGGGGTGGGGTACTGGGTGTTGCAGTGCAGCACGGTCACCTCGGGGCAGCCGTTGTCGTCCAGCACGCCCAGGGCGTCGGTGATCTCTCCCAGGGTGCTCATGCCGGTGGAGAGCAGCACCGGGGTGTTCAGCCTGGCCATCTCCTCCAGATAAGGCAGGTTGGTGATCTCGCCCGAAGGAATCTTGAGCAGGGGCAGTCCCAACGTGCCCAGGAACCGCACGCTGGGGATGTCGAAGGGGGCGGACAGATACTGGATGCCGATGGAATCGCAGTATTCCTTCAGCTCCTTGTGCCCCTCAAAGGAGAAATGCAGCTTGCGGATCATCTCCAGCTGGCTTTCGGCGGCGTCGGTGGTCTGCTTCTGGTACTCGGCCTTTTCGGCAAACTTACTCACCACCAGTTCGGGCACGGCGGTCTGGTATTTCACGATGTCGGCGCCGCACTCCTTGGCCACCAGGGCCATCTTCTTGGCCATTTCCAGGTCGCCGTTGTGGTTCACGCCGGCTTCGGCAATGATGGTAACGGGCATAAAAACGCTCCTTTCAGCGTGGGGTCAGCGTTGGGTTTCCAGTTTGCGGCGCATCTTTTCCAGCTCTTCCATCTGGCCCATGTCCATCCAGGCGCTTTCGCTGATGGGGTACACCCCCACCTTCTCGCCGGCGGCACGGTAGCGCTCGATCACGTCGGGGAAGCCGATGTTCTCCCCCTCCTTCATCTCCTCCACCACCCGGGGTTCCACCACGTAGACGCCGGTGTTGGTCATGAAGTTCAGTTCCGGCTTTTCCCGCATGGCGGCAATGCCGCCGTCCTCGCTCATCTCCACCACGCCGTAGGGCACGGTGTAATGCTTGAGGGCGCAGACCATGGTGACCAGGTTGCCCCGGTCCTTGTGCTTGGCGTACAAGTCCCCGAAATCCAGGTCCAGCAGGGTGTCGCAGTTGGTGAAGAAGAAGGGCGAATCCAGCTTGCCCTTGAGCAGGCAGAGCCCGCCGCCGGTGCCCATGAACTGTTCCTCGTCCACAAACTCCAGATCGTAATCCTTGTCGATCTCACCGAAATAGGACTTGATCATGTTCTTTTTATAGTTGACCACCATCTTGAACCGGTGGCAGCCGAATTCCCGGAACCGGTCGATGATCATCTCCGCAATGGGCTGTTCCCCCACCGGGATCAGGGGTTTGGGCAGGATTTTGGTGTAGGGGTACAGCCGGGTGCCCAGCCCGCCGGCCATCATGACCACCGGGATGTCCACCTTTTTGCGGTTGTCCACGTCCACGCCGCCGGCAAAGACGATGTCGGTGATGACCCCTTTCTTGTTCAGGATGGGCAACGCGTCGATGCCGTATTTCTGCAGTTCTTCCCGGGCGCGGCCCCGGTCGGACACCGGCAGACTTTTGGGCGAAAAGTTGGCCGCCCGTTCCACCGGTTCGCCCAGGGTGCCGCCCCGCAAAAAGAATTTGCGGATGTCCCCGTCGGTGACAACGGCCTGCAGCACCCCGTCCGGTGCGATGAACAGGATGCGCTGGCCGGTTTCGTCCAGCTTTTTCATGGTTTCCAGCACGGTGGCGTGGCGGTCCACGAAGAGTTCTTCGATTTTGAGCAAGGCGGTTCTCCCCTTTTATGCAGTCAGTTTCAGACCAGCGCCTTCACCGCGTCGATGACGCGGGCGCAGTCGGCTTCGCTCAGGTTGGTGGAGCAGGGCAGGTTGACGATGTTGGCCCGCAGGTCCTGGGCCTTGTCCAGATGGTAGGCCTCGTTGCGGGGATAGTCGGCCTGCTCGTGGATCAGCGCCCACACCGGGCGGGTCTGGATGTTCTGCTCCTGCAAGGTGGCGATGACGGTGTCCCGGTCCAGGCCGGTGCCGCCCAGATACAGGCTGTAGAACCAGTGGTTGGAACGTACCCCCTCCGCCTCGGTCTTGAAGGGCAGGATGCGCAGGCCATGGTAGCCGTTCAGGGCGTCCTTGTACTGGTTGTAGCGGGCGATCTTGGTCTGGATGAAGCCTTCCAGCCGTTCCAGCTGGGCCAGGCCCAGGCAGGCCTGGACGTTGGTCATGCGGTAGTTGTAGCCCACCTCGTCGTGGAAGAACTGGAGCAGGTCGCTCTTGGCCTGGGTGGACAGATGCTTGGCGTGTTCCGCCCAGTCGGGGTGGTTGGACACCAGCATACCGCCGGCGCCGGTGGTGATGATCTTGTTGCCGTTGAAGCTGTAGCAGCCCACATCGCCCATGGTGCCGGCGAACTTGCCCGCCAGCGGGCCGGAGACATACTTGGTGCCCAGGGCCTCGGTGGCGTCCTCAATGAGGGTCAGGCGGTACTTTTTGGCAATTTCCAGCAGGCGGGGCATGTCGGCCATGTTGCCGAAGACGTGCACCACTTCCAGGGCCGCCACCTTAGCGCCGGTCCTGTTGTTGTACAGCCCGTCCTCTTTCAGGGTGCAGTGGTTGGCGCAGAAGTCCTCCACCGCTTCGGGGTCGATGCACCAGGAATCGTCGCAGCCGATGAAGACCGGCTCCGCGCCCATATAGCGGGTCAGGGGGTTGACGGCGGCGATGAAGGTCAGGGTGGGCACAATGACCTCCTGCCCGGGCTGAATCCCCGCGGCCATGGCGGCCAGATGCAGCGCCGAGGACCCGGCGTTGGAGGCCACGGCCCGGGGCATGCCCACATAATCGGCCAGGGCCTGCTCGAATTCACCCACCCGGGCGCCGCTGGTGGAAACCCAGCCCGAAGTGATGGCTTCGGCCGCGCGGGCGGCCTCTTTTTCTCCAAAATTGGGTACAGACAACGGGATAAATGCAGACATACAAACGTCCCCCGATCTAATATTACAAAAATTCAGTCTTTATTATAAACCGTTTGCTGTCAAACAGCAAGGCGGAAGCCAAAAAAGCCGCCTCCGGCCACGGGGGCCGAAAGCGGCTTTTTGTCTTATTTGTCCCGGAAGGTATCGTCAAACAGGCGCAGCACACCAGTCTTGTCCAGCTCGTCGGTGTCCTGCCCGTCCTCCAGGCCGGGGATGCGGGGCGCCTCGTCGGCGGGGGTGTAGATGGGCACATCCTCGTCAGGTTCGGCGTCGTCTTCCGGCACCAGGTCCAGCTCTTCCAGCAAGGCCTGCATGGCGTCACAGTCCTCGGGCACATCGGTCAGGCTGGCGCCGTAATGGCTGAACAGCACGGTGCCGTCCGCGTCCAAAATCAGGGTCAGGGGCAGGTCCAGCACGTTGTCCTTGGGGGGCTTGTAGCCGTTGCGTTTGGCCTGGCGCAGAATCTGCCAGGCTTCCAGGCTGTAGGCGGTCAGGCCGCCGCTGCGCTGGGGGATCTTGAGCAGGTCGTACAGCACACCGTCGGCGTCGCACAGCAGCGGAAAGGGCAGGGTGTCCGGCCCGATGCTGCGGGCCAGTTTGTCCGCCCGGGAGCGCACCACCATGGCAAACCCGCCGCTGCGCAACCCGTCGAAGGTATCGGCATAGCGTTCGGCGAAGGTGCGGGTGACCGGGTGGCCGAAGTTGTTCATGAACACCAGCACCAGGGGTGCGTTTTCGGCCAGCAGATCCCGGAATCGGTTCTGGGCGCTGTAGGGCGTATCGTACAAAAAGAAAGGCAGCTTGTCCCCTGCCGCAACACGACCGGCCAAGCCAAACACTCCCCTTTCCCACCGGTAAAATTCCGGAATAATTCCAAAAAACGCCGGGCGGCGAACCCGCCCGGCGAATCATTCATCATATACCCCGCACAGCCGTCTGCGACCAATCAAAACCTACTGTTATGAGCAGGTGGGTGCCCTGCCGCTGCGTTCACACTCCCTTCTTCCGCTGGCCGCCGAAGCGGGGCGGGAGGTCTGCGATCCGGCAGAGGACTTTTCCGGGCTCCCTATATTTGATTAGTAGGATCATATAAAGCCGCAACAAATCGAACCGCGCAGGGTGCGTTTCTCAGTTTTCCAGCTCGGAATCGTCAATATCGAACATCGCTTTCAGGCGTTCTTCAAACACCTTGCCCACGCGGATGAGCTCCTCGTCGTCGTCCACGATGTCCATATATTCCCCGTCCTCGTCGGTGCCGATGCGCATGAGGATCAGCTCGGCATCCTCCTCCAGGGATTCGGGGTCTTCCTGATAAGGCACCACCGCCATATAGCGGGTACCGTCGATCTCGGTCACGTCGATGACTTCAAAGGTGCACTCCTTGCCGTCCTCATCCTCCAGCGTCAGCAGGTCGGGGGAAGCCTCTTCCAGCATTTCAGGGGTCAGTTCTTCAGCCATATTCGTTTTCTCCTAAAACATCGGGCCATAGGCCCTGTTGGTTCTGTGTACGCTTATAGTGTACTTGTTTTTTTGTTCCGCGTCAAGCTATGCTTTCGGGGGAAATTGTGGTATACTGAATTTAGTATGCGCCAAGACTGTTTGCCCAAGGAGGCTGCCTATGCCCAAACCGAGAAAACTGCGCGCAGCGGCGTGCTTTGCGGCGCTGCTGGCCTTGTTGCTGGCCGCCTGTTCCGGGCAGGAAGGCGGTCACGCCCTGCCCGACCGCCCGGCGGTGGAAAGCGGCGAGCGTCAGTTCACCGCTCCGTCGGACGGGGACCTGATCGCCATCTTTGATACCAGCCTGGGGGAAGTGCGGGCGGTGCTGTACCCGGACGCCGCCCCCATGGCGGTGGAAAATTTTGTGGGTCTGGCCCGCACCGGCTATTATAACGACACGGTGATCTGGCGCAGCGAGTACGGCTTTGCGGTACAGGGGGGCGATGCCACCGGCACCGGGACGGGGGCCTCCACCATCTGGAGCAACAACCCCTATCCTCTGGAAGCCAGCGCCGACCTGCGCCATTATGCGGGGGCGCTGTGCGCGGCCTTCGCTTCGGGCGGGGACGTGAGCGGTGGCAACAGCCAGTTTTATTTTGTGACGGCGCTGCCGGGCAGCGTGAACAAGTCCATGCAGGAAGAGCTGGCCGCCAACGGCTACACCGAAAGCCAGATTGCCGCCTACGCCGACGCCGGGGGCCTGCCCTACCTGGACAACACCGACACGGTATTCGGGCAGGTGTACCAGGGCATGGAGGTGGTGGACGCCATGGCCTGCTCCCCCACCGGGGTGAACGAGGACGGCAGCGACACCTTCCGCCCGCAGGAGGACATCGTGATCCGCACGGTGACCATCACCACCTACCCCGGCCCGGAACCGGCCACCGAAGAATCCGCCGAATAACACCAGTATATGCAACAGCGCCCCGCGGCATGCCGCGGGGCGCTGTTTTTCTTTTGTGTATTGCCAAAAGGTCACACGCTGCCGGTGCGGCGGCGCAGGGCCCGCAGGGCCCGCACTGCCTTGGGGCGGGTCAGACCGGGGCGTGGGGTCAGGGAGTTGTCCTGCGCTGCCGCCGGTTCCCCGGTGGTTTCGGGGGTCGGGTCCGGGGTTTCCTCGGGCTCCTCTTCCTCCGGCTCGTCGTAGTCCTCATCGTCCCCGAAAGAGGGCATCACCGGCATCTGGGGCCCAGCCGTGGGCGGGTCCTCATCCGGCTCGGCGGGGGTCTCCTGCCGCACAATGGGGGAGGAGAAGATGGCCCCCGGCACTTCGGTC
>PPYE01643556.1_pt1 | contig 40372 bp, 39 predicted proteins | sample 1559881 | NCBI WGS metagenome assembly PPYE01 (sample SAMN08240022, study PRJNA423297) | Human gut metagenome, whole genome shotgun sequencing project. | reverse complement strand
TGTTGGTGCTTTCTTAGTCACTATGCCCTATTATCCCGAGAGAAGCATCCGACACGACCACGAGGAGGGAGACATGGAATCACGAGCACGACTGACGCCGATCGTCCAGGCCAATAGTGCGCGCGCTGCCGCATGGCGAGTCTTCTTCGAGGCGTCCGGGCGCCTGCAGGGCATTCTCGAGACGCGCCTCAAGCGCACCTACGGGGTTTCCATGCCCGATTACAACATCCTGTTGACCCTCTGGGAGGCACCGGGCCATCGTCTGCGCATGGGCGAGCTGGCTGACCGCGTTGTTTATTCTCCGTCGCGCGTCACCTACCTCGTTTCGAATCTATCGCGCGACGGGTGGGTGGAGCGCGTTCCGTCCGCTGTCGATCGCCGCGGTTACGACGCGTGTCTCACCACCCAGGGAATCGAAACTGTGCTTGCTGCCACAGAATTGCATCAGCAGACCGTCAGCGACATCGTGTTAAGCTTCTACTCGCTTGCGGATCGCAACGGTTCGCATCGCTCACCTGCGCGGGTGGCGGAATAGGCAGACGCGCTAGCTTGAGGTGCTAGTCCTCATTTTACGAGGGTGGGGGTTCAAGTCCCCCTCCGCGCACGAGATGCCCCGGGGCCGAAAGGCTCCGGGGTTTTCCATATCAACCGTGAGGAGGCATCGTGCGTATCGACATGTGGCTCGACACCTGCGACCCGTGGAGCTATCTCGGGCTGCGGCACCTGCGAGCAGCCCTCGAGGATTTCGAGCATCGTGACGAGGTCGAGGTCTACCTGCACGCTTTCCTTCTCGATCCGGAACTTGACGGCCCCGTGGACAAGCCCCGCGTCGTGGCCCTCGTGGAATCCGGTGCCGCTACGCTCGAAGAAGTACGCGAATCTGACGAACGTATGCAAGCGCTCGGCGCGCGCGAGGGCATTCGCTTCGACTTCGATAACCTCATCATTGCTCCGACGTCGCGCGCGCACCGCGTCATCGCAGCTGCGCGCGATGCGGATATTGATGCCGACACGGTGGCAGGCCCGTCCTCGCTGCAGCTGAAAGTCGCCGAAGCCATCATGCGCGCGCACTTCGAAATGGGCCTGGACATCTCTCACCCCGACGTCCTCATCGGGTGTGCCCAGGACGTTGGCATGCCACCGGAACTTGCTGCTCTCGCCGTGGGCGACGAGGAGTGGGCGTCCCGCGTCTATTCGGACTTCCAGGTGGCGATGCACATGGGTGTCACCGCAGTCCCGACCTACGTCTTCGACGCGCAGTTCCTCGTCGACGGACATCAAACGATCACCGCATTTACGAACATCCTGGCCACGGCCTGGGAACAGTCTCGAAAGGATCACGCATGAGCGAGAAGAACACCCCAACCTCGTCCGCGCAGGGCGCTCCCAGTCCGATGGAGCTCGTCCAGGAGTTCCATCGCACGTACTCGGTTCCGATTCGTTCCTTCGACGATCCGACGCTGTCCTACGAGCGCCTCGGATTGCGCGTGAGCCTCATCGCCGAAGAGTTCGCCGAACTCATGGGAGCGGTGTACGGCAAGCGTGCCCGCGCGATTATCGAGGCGGCCACCGCCGAAGCGGTCGCAGCGGACGATGGCGAGCGCGACGTCATCGAGGCTGCGGATGCACTTGCCGACCTCGTCTACGTCATCTACGGCATGGCGATCGAGTCCGGTATGGACCTCGATTCTGTGCTCGCCGAGGTCCAGGCCTCGAACCTTTCCAAGCTCATGCCCGACGGTTCCGTCACAATAGACGCGGTCCACTCATAAGGAGGAAAGACATGGCACGCGTCGCAGTCATCGGCGGAGGTTACGGAGGCGTCACGGTCGCAAAGGGGCTGGACCCCCTCGCGGACGTTGTTCTCATCGAACAGAAAGACCAGTTCGTCCACCACGCAGCCGCGCTGCGTGCCGCGGTCGACACCGTGTGGGAACACGCCATCTTCATGCCCTACACGAACCTGCTGCACCGCGGCGAGGTCGTTCGCGGCACTGTCTCGCGCGTTGACGGCACGACCGTTCACGTGTTCGGCCACGACCCGATCGAGGCAGACTACGTCGTGTTCGCGACCGGATCGACCTATCCGTTCCCCGCGAAGTACTCCTCCTACCGCTCCTCCGTGGCCAAGGCCCGCCTCGAGCAGCTGCATGAGAACCTCGGCCGCGCCCGCTCCGTCATGATTGTTGGCGGTGGCACCGTCGGAATCGAGCTGACCGGCGAGCTCGCCAACGCCTTCCCGGGCCTGGACATTACGATCGTCGAGGCCTCCGATCAGATCCTGGGCACCCCCGGATACACCGATGCGTTGCGCAACGAGATCAGCGAGCAGCTGAGCACCCTCGGCGTGCGCGTCGTGACCGGCTCGGAGCTGGCCTACCTGCCCCCGCAGAACGTCGGCGACCTCGGCCACTTCATGGTCGAAACCAAGAACGGTGACGTCATCGAAGCCGACCTGTGGTTCCAGTGCTACGGCGCCCGCGCCAACACCGGCTTCCTGATTGGCAGCGACTACGAGTCTGTCATGAACCCCAACGGCACGATCCGCGTCGATGGCACCATGCAGGTCGTGGATCACCCGAACGTCTACGCTGTCGGTGACCTCACCGACGTGCGTGAATCGAAGCGTGCTGATGCCGCGCGCCAGCAGGCCCGCGTCGTGATCGCGAACATCACCGCGCAGATCGAAGGGGAGCAGCCCGACGCCATCTACCAGCCGACGAAGGAATGGGTGATCCTGCCCCTCGGTCCGAACATGGGCGCGTCGCAGCTGCTTGACGCAGATGGGCAGACCCGCATTCTCGGCGCGGAGCAGACGGCAGAGATCAAGGGAACGGACCTGATGGTGTCCGTTATCCGTTCGCAGCTCAACCTCCCCTGATAAAGTGCGCCGTCTCACGGTAGAATGACTGTCATGACTGGAGATGCCCGCCGCGCGCTGACGCGCCTGCTCAACGCTTTCGAAAACCACTTCGACATCGCCCGCGATGGAGACGAGGCCGACGACGCCGCGCTCGAAGCAGCCGAGCTTGCGCTGCGCGATGCCTTCTTCACCTACGACGACATTCTTTTCACCCAGCTGGGCGTGGAACTGCCGTTCGACATTCTCGATGATTCCGAGGAGGACGACGACGATTTCGACGACGCCGATGAGGATGCGGAAGACGGCGACGAGGATGAGGACGACGAGTTCGTCGAAGTCGACGACTGATTCGATCCTCAGCTTGCCTACAGATGGGTGGGGCCCGAACCGTTTGGTTCGGGCCCCACCCATCTGTACGCCATCACATGATGGCGATCGCTTGTAGCGTGCGTTACTGAGCCACCTCGGAGAGCACCTGTCGAATGGGCGCAGGCAACGGCTCCGTGTAGTCCAGCAGGGTCTCCAGCTGGCGCAGCGTGCGGGGACCGACGAGGGCACTCGTGACGCCCGGATAGTCGCGTACCCACGCAAGCGCCACGTCGCCCGTCGAGCGCTCCAGCCCCGCGCCAGCGCGCGTGGCAGCCTCAATCACGCCACGCGCCGAACCCGTCAAGTAGCCCTCCACCAGATGACGGAGATGAGGCGAAGCGGCGCGAGAGTCCGCGGGCGTCGAGTGGCGGTACTTGCCAGTCAGAGCACCGCCGGCCAGCGCGGATGCGGCGATAACACCAACACCGTGTTCGCTCAGCTCGGCAACCGTCGCTGCGCGCGAGGTATCGGCGAGCGAGAAGGGGAACTCCACGACCGAGATCGGAGCGGCCGCGCCGACCACGCCGCGCGTCACGGCCTCGGCAAGCTGCCAATGCGTCGCCCGCGATAGGCCGACGTAGCGCGCGCGGCCAGAGCGGTAGGCTGCGCTTGCCGCCTCGAGCGTTTCCTCCAGAGGAACCTCCGGGCGCGGTTCGACCATCCACACGTCCACGTAGTCCGTGTCCAACCGTGCGAGGGTATCATCGAGACTGCGCAGCAGATCGCCGCGCCCTGCGGCGCTCACCCACGCGCCTTCAGACGCCCGGCGAACGCCACCTCGCCACGCCACCGCCACGCGGTGCCGACCCACAGCTGAGATGGCCTCGGACAGGATATCGACCGCCATGCCGTCGCCATGGGACGCGGAGCATTCCACAAGGTTGCCGCCCGCGTCGACGAAACGGCGCAGCATGTCGAGCGCTTCGGGGCCGTCAGTGTCACGCCCCCAGGTGAGCGTGCCGATGCCAATGGCCGACAGGTAGAGCCCGGTGCGGCCGCATTGCTTCAAGTCCATGCGTCTAGCCTAGCCGAGTCCGCGACAGCCACCGCGCATGTTGCTCGGGGAGCGGGGGAGTGGTTCCGCCAAACACCGGGCAGAGCGTTCGCACGCCGCACCAGTTGCACAGGGGATTCTTTCGCGGTGTGAACGAGTCGTTCTCGATGTCGCGGGCGATGGAGTCCCACAGCTGGTCAATGTGACGCTCAAAGTTCGCGATGTCGCCGGCATCAGGATCGAAGGTAATAACCTGGCCGGCTTTCAGGTAGACAAGCTGCATGCGAGAAGGAAGCACCTGCGTGCGCGCGAGAAGCAGCGCGTAGAAACGCAGCTGGTACAGCGCCTCGTCAACGTAGCGCGGGCCGGGTGCCTTTCCGGTCTTGTAATCCACGACCCGCAGCCGCCCATCGGGAGCACGGTCAACACGGTCGATGAAACCGAGGAGTCGCACGCCGCCCGAGGTCGTCGTTGTCACGCGCTGCTCAAGAGCCGCGGGAGCAATCCACTGAGGCTGCTCGATCGCAAAGTACCCGTCGATAACCGCACGAGCCTCGTCAAGCCACGCATCACGGTCCGCGTCGTCACGAAATAACGCGGGAACCTCCGGGTTCTTCGACGCAAGGGCCTCGTATTGGGGCCACACCTGGCTGCGCGCAGCTTCGGGAGTGCGCTCGGTCGCGGGCAGAGCGAAAAGATGTTCCAGCACCGCATGCACGATTGTTCCCAGCGCCTTCGCACGTGTTTCCGGTTCGCGATACCCGTCCAGAACATGCAGGCGGTACTGCAGGGGGCATCGCTCGTATTCCTTCGCTCGCGAGGCCGAGAGAGCGGGCTCCCACGTGCGTTCGTCCGCAGAAGGGGTGATCAGGTCTGTCATGAATACCACGCTAACCCCTCCCACCCTCATCTGTGTCCTTCCATGGGCGCAACAGGTGGCAAGCGGTATCATTTACGTAATGACTATTCAGCGTAATAATTCGATGTCGGCCAACGATTTTGGCCAGCCTACCCGCCGAGGTGTCCTTTCCGAGGGCGACCGCGTTCAGGTTCGCGACCCCAAGGGCCGCTTCCACCAGGTGATTCTTGTGAGCGGGGGCCGTTTCCAGTCCAACCGCGGCGGATTCAACCATAACGACGTTATTGGCCGCCCTGACGGCCAGGTGATCGTCACCGAGGAGGGCCGTCAGTTTCAGATTCTGCGGCCCCTCCAGGTTGACTACGTGATGTCGATGCCCCGCGGTGCCGCCGTGGTCTATCCCAAGGACGCGGGGGTCATCACCCACATGGGTGATATCTTCCCCGGCGCGACCGTCGTCGAGGCCGGCGCTGGATCCGGCGCCCTGTCGATGGCCCTCCTGGATGCGGTTGGCCCGCAGGGCCGTCTTATCTCCGTGGAGCGCCGCCAGGACTTCGCCGACATTGCCGCTGCCAATGTCGACCTGTGGTTCGGCCGCCGTCACCCCGCGTGGGATCTGCGCGTTGGTGACGTTGACGAGGTGCTGTGGTCGGCCGAGGAAGGTAGCGTTGACCGGGTCGTGCTCGACATGCTCGCGCCGTGGGAGAACATCGAGGCCATCACCCATGCGCTGATTCCGGGCGGCGTGCTCGTGTGCTACGTCGCAACCGTGACCCAGATGTCGCGTCTCGTCGAGGATCTGCGTGCCTCCGAGCGTTTCACAGATCCGATCGCCTGGGAGGACATGCGCCGCGAGTGGCACCTCGACGGCCTCGCCGTGCGTCCTGAGCATCGCATGGTGGCTCACACCGGTTTCCTGGTGGTCACCCGCCTCCTCGCGCCTGGCGTCACGCCGCAGGAGCGTTCGACGCGTCCGGCGAAGGCTGCCGAAGGCCAGGGCGGCGCGTGGGACGACGAGCAGGAGTGGTCGCTGGAGAAGGTCGGCCAGCGTGTGAACTCCGAGAAGAAGGTGCGCAAGGTGCGCCGCGACGTGGTCGCGCAGGCCGACACGTGGGCGTCGGAAGGACGTGAGGCAGCAGCTGATGAGTGAGGTCGAAGCCCGTCAGGCCCTCGAACGACGCCTGATATCACTGGAGGAAAAGAACGGCCGACTCACCACCGCGCTGACGACCGCGCGCACCGAGTTGATTCGGCTGCAGGGCGAGCTGGCCGACGTGTCGCGCCCTCCGCAGACTCTGGCCACGTTCGTGCGAGCATTCCCCGCGTCGCGTCAAATCGAGGTCGTGACGGGCGGTAAACGTATGCGTGTCGCCGTCGCTCCGAAGCTTGATGTCACTGACCTGTCGTACGGGCAGTGGGTGCGTCTCGACGACACGATGATCGCCGTTGCCGCAGATGACTTCCCGCGCAGCGGGCAGGTCGTGTCCGTGCTTGAGCTAGTTGGCGCAGACCGGGTGCTGGTGGCGGCGGAGGCTGGCGCGGAGACCCTGCTCGAGCTCGCCGGCCCCCTGCGCCACGGAAACCTGCGCCCCGGCGACTCCCTCGTCGTGGATGCCCGCTCGGGCATCGCATTTGAGCGCATCGTGCGCGAGGACGTCGAGCAGCTGCTCACCCCCGAGGTTCCCGACGTCACGTACGAGGACATCGGTGGCCTCGACGATCAGATTGCTCAGGTGCGCGACTCGATCGAGATGCCCTTTAACCATCCCGAGCTGTACCGCCAGTTTGGTCTGCGTCCCCCCAAAGGCATTCTCCTGTACGGCCCTCCCGGCTCGGGCAAGACCCTCATCGCGAAGGCCGTCGCAAACTCACTGTCGAAGCGCGGGGGAGCATCAACGTTTTTCCTGTCGATCAAGGGCCCGGAACTGCTCAACAAGTTTGTCGGCGAAACCGAGCGCCAGATTCGCGCCATCTTTGCCCGTGCGCGTACGCTCGCAGCCGGTGACACTCCCGTCGTCATCTTCTTCGATGAGATGGAGGCCCTGTTCCGCACGCGTGGAACGGGCGTGTCCTCAGACGTCGAAACGATGATCGTTCCGCAGCTCCTCGCTGAGATGGACGGCGTCGAATCCCTCGATAACGTCGTGATCATCGGCGCGTCCAACCGCGCGGACATGATCGATCCGGCTGTGTTGCGACCCGGCCGCCTCGACGTGCGCATCCGCGTGGATCGTCCCGACCGCGGTGGCGCCCTCGACATCTTCTCGAAGTATCTGACGCCCCAGGTGCCGATTCACGCCTCGGAAATCGAGCGTTTCGGTGGTATCAACGAGGCCGTGGCAGGCATGAGTGAACGGGCTGTCGATGCGCTCTACGCGCGCAATGAAACGACGGCGCTCTTCCTTGCGACCCTCGTGAACGGCGACCACAAGCGCATCTACCTGTCCGACCTCGTGTCCGGCGCACTCATCGCCGGCATCGTCGAACGCGCCAAGAAGTACGCGATTAAGGACGCGCTGACGGGAGCCGCTTCTGGCCTGAGCATGGAGCATCTGCTGCGCGGTGTCCACGAGGAGATGAATGAGTCTCTTGAGCTCGCAGCCACCTCCTCGCCGGAAGACTGGGCACGCACCAGTGGGCTGGCTCCTGAAATCGTCAGCGTGAAGCCGATTGGAACGGTGAAATGAGCAGCGAACGCATTATTGGTACCGAGACCGAGTACGGCGTTTACCGTCCGGGCGATGCATGGGCAAACCCAATCGCTCTGTCGACGAAGGTCGTCACCACGTACGGCGAGATCAGCCGCCTCGGCACGCCCGCCGAGGGCGCGGGCGTCGTCCGCTGGGATTACACGGGGGAGGACCCGCTCAACGATCTGCGCGGCATGCGCATGTCACGTGCGGCTGCCGACCCATCGCTTCTGACTGATGATCCGTACCACCTCGCACCGTCTGGCGGTTCGGAGCGCGTTGCCCGGCCGACGCCGGAAGAACTGGCTCTTCCAGCCGCGACGACCGCCGTGCTCACGAATGGCGCACGCCTGTACGTCGACCACGCGCACCCCGAGTACTCCGCGCCCGAGACGATCGGCGCGCGCGACGCGCTCCTGTGGGACCGTGCCGGCGAAGTGATTGCGCAGCGCGTCATGGCGCGCCTGGAAGAACAGGGCGAAGAGCCCATCGTCCTCGTCAAGAACAATACCGACGGCAAGGGCGCTGCCTACGGCACCCACGAAAACTACCAGATGCCTCGTATCACGGACCTCGATGCGATCGTCCGTGGGCTCACGCCCTTCATGGTGACGCGTCCCGTTATCTGCGGTGCCGGCCGCGTCGGACGGGGGCAAAAGAGCGAGGTTCCCGGTTTTCAGATGTCCCAGCGCGCCGACTTCGTCGAGAACGAGGTCGGACTTGAGACCACCTTCAACCGCCCGATCATCAACACGCGCGACGAGCCGCATGCGAATCCGGCTCAGTTCCGCCGACTCCACGTGATCGGCGGAGACGGCAACATGTTCGATGTGTCGGCCTTCCTGCGTTTTGGAACGACGTCGCTCGTGCTGTGGGCGATCGAGCAGGGTACCGACCTGCGCTGGGACTCGATCGTCATGGACGATCCGGTGCAGGAAACCTGGAACGTGTCGCATCACCCCGACCTCGACTACAAGGTGACGACTGCGGGCGGTGCCTACACGGCGGCAGAGCTCCAGCAGGTGTACCTCGATCTGGTGCTCGACACGTTTGGGGAAACCGGAACGACGCCCACGGAGGCCGACCAGGAGATCCTTACTCTCTGGCAGTCGGTGCTTGATCGCATGCGCGCCGATCTTTTCTCGGTGGCCACCGAGGTTGAATGGGTGGGCAAGTACCAGCTTGTCAAGCGACAGAAGGAACGCGCCGGGCTTGAGTGGACCGATCCGCGTCTGGCCGCCATCGACCTGCAGTGGGCAGACCTGCGTCCCAGCCACGGCCTCGTCTACCGACTCGCGAAGGCCGGAATGGTGCGCCGCCTCGTGTCCGATGAGGAGGTCGAGCGCGCCGCAGATGTGGCGCCCACGAACACTCGTGCTCACGTTCGCGGCTGGGCCGTCGCCAATCGACTCGACCTCGTGAAGGCGTCATGGTCGTCGCTCGTGTTCGATCCCGGCGCAGGCGATCTCGTTCGCTTCCCGATCGCTGACGCTCGCGACACCTCCACCCGATAAACGACGACAGAAAGAAGAAGGAACAATGTCGAATCAGATTTTTGCTGGCGGAGCGAGCCCCATCGACGACGCGCTCGAGGCCGGCGGCCAGGTTCAGGCCCGCACCTCCTCGATCGATTCTCTCCTCGATGAGATCGACTCCGTCCTCGAAACCAACGCCGAGGCCTTCGTGCAGGGATTTGTCCAGAAGGGCGGCCAGTGACGTGAGGCGCCGCGTTTTCGGCATCGAAACCGAGTACGGACTCACGGCCGCATCCCCGAGCGGGGCCGCCCCGATGGATGCCGAGCACGCCGCTCGTCAGCTGTTTGAGCCGCTCTTGCACCAGGGGCGTTCCTCGAACCTCTTCCTGCGTAACGGCGGGCGCCTCTACCTCGACGTGGGTGCTCATCCCGAGTACGCGACTGCTGAGTGCGATCGTCTCGAGGATTTGCTGGAGCAGGATCGCGCTGGTTCCTCCATGCTTGCGGATCTGGCCGTCCAGGCAGACGAGGCCTTGGCTGAGCTCGGCTCAGACCTGCATCTGCACCTGTTCCGCAACAACCTGGACTCGCAGGGCAATTCCTACGGCTGCCACGAAAACTATCTTCTCCATCGGCGCCGCGACTTCCGTCAGGTCGCCGATGCGCTCGTCGCGTTCTTTGTGACGCGCCAGATCCTCGTCGGTAACGGGTGGATCAACACCGCTGCGGCATCTCCGCGCCTCCAGTTCTCCCAGCGTGCGGATCAGATGTGGGACGCCGTGTCCTCGGCGACCACACGCTCACGCCCGATTATCAACACGCGCGACGAGGCCTTGGCTGATTCCGGCGCATACCGACGCATGCACGTCATCGTCGGCGACACGAACGTCGCCGAGCCGACTACTGCTCTGAAGGTCGGGATGACCGAGCTCCTCATTCACGCTATCGAGGATGGTCTGCAGATCGAAGACCTGGCACTTGCTGATCCGATGCGCGCGATCCGCGAAGTCAACTCGGATCTGTCTGGCTCGGTGCCCCTCGAGCTCGCCAGTGGTCGCACGACGAGCGCTGTCGCGCTGCAACGAGAAATCCGCGAGCGCGTGCTCGCCCGTGTTCCCGTCGCGGAGCTGGATCCGATGCGCGCCTATGTCGTCGACCTGTGGGGCAGGGGCATCGATGCCATCGCCAGCGGTGACTGGAGCGGCATCGACACCGAGCTCGACATTGCGATCAAGCACAAGCTCCTCACATCGTATTGCGCGCGCAGTGGTGCGAGCCTTGCTGACCCACGCGTGGCGCGGCTCGAGCTGTCGTACTCCGATATCACCGCGCAAGGTCTGCAGGAGCGAATGGAACGCGCGGGACTCATGCGACGCCTCACGACCGTCGAGGGTGTACGTCGCGCGCAGACGATCGCCCCAGCGACGACCCGCGCGAGTCTGCGCGGACGTATCATCGCAGCCGCCGAAGACGCCCGGGCAGACCTGAGCGTCGACTGGGTGCACGTGCGCCTCGACGAGTCTTCGACGATTCCGTTGTCCTTGCAGGATCCGTTGGCCACAACCGACCCGCGGGTCGACGCGCTCATCGCGCAGATCGACGCTCAGTCTCCTACGATTCCCGCATGAGCCCCGAGTCGTCGTCCACTGAGTCGCGTGCTGTTAGCCGCGCACGCGGATCCTCCCAGCGCGCGGCCGCGCGAGCGCAGCGCTCCCGCGGCATCTCCCGTGCTTCTATCCTCCTCCGCGTTGTGCTTGCAGTGGTTCTCATCGCCTCGGGAGGCGGGCTTGCCTGGTGGGCGTTCCATCCCCGCCCCACTGCAGACGAAGCGAGCGTGCCCGAAGGCACCACGCAGTCGCCAACCCTCGCTTTGTTTGACCGAGTGACCGTGTCCGGCCGCGTCGGTGCGACACCGACTATCGAGATCAAGGCACCGCTGGAGATTGACGGTTTCAAAGCGCGTGTCCTCGAGGAGGGCAGCGGTCGCGAAATCACCGAAGGATCACCCGTTCTCGTCTCCGTCACCGCTTTCGACGGAACCAGCGGACGCATGCTCTCCGAATCCGGCCGTCCTCAGATGAGCCTTGGTATCGTCGGCTCCGGCCAGATCGATGACGACCTTTCGCGTCTGGTGACCGGTAAGCGCGAGGGGACGCGCGTGCTCGCATTCCGTTCCATCACGATGGGCGACGGATCGCCGAACACCATCGAAGTCGACGTCGTCGATATCCTCCCGTCGATCGCAACCGGTACGTCAGTCGACGCCAGCGTCGGCCCGATGAGCGTCGAGATGAGCCCGGATGGGCCCATCATCAGCCACATTGACACGCTTCCCGGCGGTGTCACGACCCAGACCCTTATCAAGGGCGACGGGGTGCAGGTCCACGAAGGCGACCGGGTCGTCGCGCAGTTCACGGTTCTCGGCTGGACTGACGGCACGGTGCGCGTGTCCACGTGGGAGACCGGTGTGCCCGAGGTCATCAACCTGGGGACGGCAATGAAGGGCCTCGCGACGGCGCTCGTTGACCAGAAGGTGGGATCTCGACTCGCCATCACGATCCCTCCGGACCTGGCCGCCGGTGACGACACGCTGTGCGTCGTCATCGACATTCTCGGTACAGAACCCGGCGCCGCTACGAACGGGGATCAGACACCTCAGTCGTGACCGTTCAGCTCGTGAGAGCCGCTTCGCACAAGGCTTATCGCTTGTGGGACACTGGGAGGCATGCTGAGATGGATGACCGCCGGTGAATCGCACGGACCCGCACTGCTTGCAACGATCGAGGGATTGCCTTCCGGTTTGCGTGTGACGACCGAAGACCTGCGCCGTGGCCTCGCGCGTCGTCGCCTCGGCTACGGTCGCGGCGCGCGCCAGAAGTTTGAGGCCGACGAGGTGTCTATCCTGGCCGGCGTGCGTCACGGTGTGACGACCGGTGCCCCGGTGGCCATTCGTATCGGCAATTCCGAGTGGCCCAAGTGGGAGACAGTGATGAGTGCCGATCCGGTCGATCCGTCGGAGCTTCTCATTGACGCGGGAACGGGAGACGAGCGCGAGATCGCTCGTAACCGACCGCTGACGAGGCCCAGGCCCGGTCACGCGGATCTTCCCGGCATGCTGTCCTACGACCTGCCCGAGGCGCGCCCTGTTCTTGAACGCGCCAGCGCCCGCGAGACCGCCGCGCGCGTTGCACTCGGCGTACTCGCCGAAGCCCTCCTGGAGCAGGTCGCGGGCATTCGTCTCGTGTCCCACGTCGTCTCCGTCGGAGCGCAGGGAGCCACGGCCTCGTCGACTCCCACGCCCGCCGACGAAGCAGCACTATGCGAGGCCTCGATGCGCACGCTTGATCCGGAGGATAACGCCCGCTTCGAGGCGGCCGTCGATGCCGCCAAGCAGGCGGGCGATACGATTGGTGGCGTCGCCGAAGTGATCGCATACGACGTTCCCGTCGGCTTGGGTACCCACGTGACCGCTCGCGAGCGCCTCGATGCGCGCCTGGCGGCCGCCCTCATGTCGATCCAGTCGGTCAAGGGCGTTGAAATCGGAGACGGTTTCGCGCAGGCTGCTCTGCTCGGCTCCGCGGCACACGACGAGATCGTGCGGGGAGAGGATGGACATCTGACCCGCTCCTCCAACCACGCCGGAGGCATCGAAGGAGGGACCTCCAACGGCGCGCCGATCGTCGCGCGCGCAGCTTTCAAGCCGATTTCGACCGTTCCCCACGCGCTGCGCAGCGTCGACCTCGCGACGGGTGAGGAAGCCGTGGGCTTGCATCAGCGCTCCGACACCTGCCAGGTCGTGCCCGGCGCAGTGATCGCCGAGGCCGAGGTCGCCCTCGTGCTCGCGGACGCCCTGTCGGATCACGCGGGCGGCCGATCGGTTAGCGAGATGCGCAGGAATCTTCAGGCTTACCTCGCTGTAGTGGGGGAGCGCGCATGAGTGCGCAGGGGCCCATCGTCCTCGTGGGCTTGCCCGGTGCGGGCAAGTCCAAGGTCGGAAGGCTCTTAGCCGAGCGTCTCGGTATCGCCCACATCGACACCGATGCGCTGATCGTCGAGCGCGAGGGCCGTCAGATTGCCGATATTTTTGCTTCCGACGGAGAACCAACCTTTCGTTTGATGGAGACCGCAGCAGTCGCCGACGCACTCACGCACGAGGCCGTTGTGTCGTTGGGTGGGGGAGCGGCGGCGACTCCCGCCGTTCGTGAGCTCCTGTTCGGGCACACGGTCGTTTACATCGATGCTCCCCACGAGGAGCTTGTTCGCCGCACCGCATCGAAGACGCATCGGCCGCTGCTGGCTCAGGATCCATCAGGGACGCTCGCGCGCCTGCGCGCCGAGCGTGAGCCTCACTACCGAGCCGTCGCCACCATCATCGTCGAGTCTGGCCCCGGTCCCGTCGACGACGTCGTCACAGCCATCGCTCAGCAGTTGGAGGACTCATGAGCACGATTATCCGCGTCACCGGAGAACACCCCTCGACCATCACGGTCGGCCACGGGCTTGGCTTCGAGCCGATTCGCGAGGCCCTCGATGAGGCCGCGACCAAGGTGCTTATCGTTCACGCGCGCCCTCTTGCGAGCCGTGCGAAGGCGTTGGCACAGTACCTGCGTGAGCAGGGCATCGACGCGTCAACTGCCGATCACCCCGACGCCGAAGCCGGGAAATCCATCGAAGTCGTCGCCTCCCTGTGGGACGAGTGCGGGCGCCTTCAGCTCGGGCGTAAAGACGCGATCGTCGCCATGGGTGGGGGAGCGACCACCGACATGGCCGGTTTCGTTGCTGCCACGTGGCTGAGGGGCATCACCCTCATCAACGTTCCGACGACGCTCCTCGCGATGGTTGACGCGGCCGTTGGCGGCAAGACGGGAATCAACACGTCCGTCGGGAAGAACCTCGTCGGTTCGTTCTACCCGGCAACCTCCGTGGTCGCCGACATGGATCTCCTCGAGAGCCTCCCGACGCCCGACCTGGCGGCCGGCGTGGCCGAAGTCATCAAGTGTGGTTTCATCGCCGACCCGGAGATCCTGCGCATCGTCGAAGAGACGGAACCGGGCGAGCTTCTGCGATCGAACAGCCCGCAGCTCGCGGAGGTCACCACCCGCGCGATCGCCGTGAAGGCTCGCGTCGTGTCGGCCGACCTCACGGAGGGCGGCCTGCGCGAAATCCTCAACTACGGACACACGCTCGCACACGCGATCGAGCGCGCGAACAACTACACCTGGCGGCACGGCGACGCTGTGGCCGTCGGATGCTGCTTCGCAGCACGACTTGCTCAGGCCAGGGGACTGCTCAGCAGTGACGATGTTGCTCGCCACGACCAGCTTTTCTCACGCGTCGGCCTGCCCGTCCGCTACGAGGGAAGCACTCTCGACGAGCTCACCCACATCATGCTCTCCGACAAGAAAGTGCGGCGCGGAATCCTGCGTTTCGTCCTCCTTGACGGCATCGCGAACCCGGGGACGGTCTCCGTCGATCCGCAGGAGCTGGCTGCTCCAGCCTCACAGATTGGCATTCGCGCATGAGCCTCATCGTCTTGATCGGAGTCACGGGCAGCGGCAAAACCACCGTTGGACGCGAGCTTTCTCTTCGCTACGAACTTCCTCTGTATGAAGTCGACGAAGCCGTCGAGGCGCGCCTAGGCGCACCCATGCGCACCCTCGTGGTCGGACGCGATCCGCGCCTGGGGGCCACAGCGCGCGAAGAAGCCGAGCGCCTCCTCAGCCTCGACGAGGGCATTGTCACGCTCGGCGCCTCTGCGCCGCTCGACCCGGCCACTGCCTCGTCGATCGAGCGGGCGCGAGCAAACGGCGCGTTCATCATCGAACTCAGTGCCGATCTTTCCGCCGTATCACGCCGAGAAGGCCTCGGTGCTCCGCGCTCGGTTGGCCTCGGCGCACCACGCGCCGTGCTCACCCAGCTGATGAAACAAGCGCGCGAGGTATACGCCTCCGTGGCCGACACAACAGTGGATACGAGTGCCCGCACCCCGCAAGAAGTCGCGGATTTGGTCGCACGCGCGTGTAAACTGACCCCTGATTACTGATTCCTTCTCAAGTGAGGTACCCCTGTGGCAACGACCAATGATCTGAAGAACGGCCTCGTTATGGTCATCGACGGCCAGCTCTGGCAGGTTGTCGAATTCCAGCACGTGAAGCCCGGCAAGGGCCCGGCCTTCGTGCGCACCAAGATCAAGAACGTCCTGTCCGGCAAGACCGTCGACAAGACCTTCAACGCTGGCCTGAAGATCGAGACCGCGACCGTCGACCGTCGCGACATGACGTACCTGTACCAGGACGGCACCGACTACGTCTTCATGGACCAGTCCACCTACGAGCAGATCAACGTTCCCGCCGAGACGGTGGGCGACGCCCGCAACTTCATGGTGGAGAACCAGGATGTCATCGTCTCCCAGCACGATGGCACCGTCCTCTTCGTCGAGCTGCCCGCCACCGTCGTTCTGACGATCACGCACACGGAGCCCGGCCTGCAGGGCGACCGCTCCTCCGCCGGCACCAAGCCCGCGACCCTCGAGACCGGCTACGAGATCCAGGTTCCCCTCTTCATGGAGGAAGGCACCCGCGTCAAGGTTGACACCCGCGACGGCTCGTACTCGGGTCGCGTGACCGAGTAATGTCGAAGCAGCACCGCTTCACCTCGCGCACCAAGGCCCGCAAGCGCGCGGCCGACGTCGTTTACGAGGCCGACCAGCGCGGCATGGGGTCCAACCCCGACGTGCTGCGCGATCTCCTGCGCGAGCGCCGCGTCATCACCGCGGCTCAGACTCCGCTCCCGGAGTTCTCGATCCAGATCATCGCCGGCGTGGCGGACAACCTGCGTCGCATCGACTCTCTGATCTCGGCGCACGCACGCGTGCCCGGCCTGGATCGCATTGCCGCTGTCGACCTCGCGGTCATGCGCGTGGCGGTGTGGGAGATGCTCGAAAACGACGAGGTGTCGCCGATCATCGTCATCGACGAGGCCATCTCGATCGTTCGCTCGATCTCGACCGACACGTCGCCGTCGTTCGTGAACGCTGTCCTCGACGCGATCCGCAAGGATCTTGCGTCCCCCGCATGGTCCCGTCGCAGCTCCGAGGAAGAGGAAGCGCACGTTTCCGATGAGGCCGAGTCGTCGTCCGACGATGAGCTGCCCGCACAGGAAGCGCCCGCGCGCGCTCTGCCTGCCGGTGCCAAGCCGCTGGATGGCGGTAGCGTCGAAGACGAGCTCGACGAACTCCTCGAGGAGTACTGAGCACTCGCTTCATACTGACGGTGAAGGCCGACTCTCATGCGAGAGTCGGCCTTCACCATGTCATAAGGCTTTGTCACAGAGACAGGCGAGTCGTTCGCACGTCCCAGGATTCGGGGCCATCGACGATGACCTCGAAGGTCCACTCGCCGGGCAGCTGCGCGATCTGCGCGAGCAGCGGACGAGGCAGGTGGGGAGCGCGGATGATGAAGGATTCACCGGCGTTCATCGACTGGGCGGCGCCGAGGACAGCCGCGTGACGCAGACGGTGGGGGATAGCGGTCGCATCAATGGTCGGCTCGACAACATCGTGTTCACCGCAGCCACAGCCGCCACCGTGAACCTCGGGGTGGGGAAGCTGTTCGATCGTCATGGTGTGGCCTTTCTATAGTGAAGTATCTGAAGCGCCGGCGGCGCTCATTGAATTTTACCGGGTTCACCCCTTTCATTGCAGCGCCAACAGGACTACGTATTGGCATCGAAGACGAAATACCCGGTAGGGGTATTGCCACCTACCCCTACCGGGTATCATACTTCGCATCCTCTGGGGCACTTCGTCGTTTTCATTGGGCGTCAAACGATGCATCAAGACGTCACCTCCATACCCATCCGGCCACGCCACGTGGTGTTTCACACGTGGAGGCCTCACACTCACGTCTGATCAGGAGCGTAGGATGGACGTACGACAGATCCTTTAATGACCGTCCCGTGAGGCGGGGAAGGAGTTAGCGTGGCCGAAGTGCACGCAGACCGCGCATCGCGCGGCAAAGAAGTATTGGGAGTTGGCGATGTCGCACGCTCCCTGACGCGCATCGCCTATGAGATCGTCGAACGAAACGGCGGCAGCAATAATCTCGTGATCGCAGGCATCCCCACTCGTGGCGCGACGTTGGCACGCCGCCTGGTCAATCGCATCCGCGAAGTGTCCGGCACCTACGCAGAACTCGCGATTATCGATACCACGATGTACCGCGATGACCTGGCCTCTCAGCCCCTGAGGGCTCCGAAAGAGACCTTGGTTCCTCCCACCGGCATCAACGGCAAGACCGTCGTCCTCGTAGACGATGTGCTCTACACCGGTCGCACCATCAAGGCTGCGCTCGATGCTCTCACTCGTATCGGTCGCCCCGCGGCCGTTCAGCTCGCAGTTCTCGTCGACCGAGGCCATCGCGAGCTTCCGATTCGCCCGGATTACGTCGGCAAGAACCTGCCGACCTCCCGCGACGAAATCGTCACCATTCTGCTCGACGAAACAGACGGGCGCGATGGCGTCCTTCTGGGGAAAGGCCTGTAAACGATGAGCCTGAGCCATCTCATTTCGATCCGTGACTTGACGCGCGAGGAGGCGATTCTGATCCTCGACACGGCGGAGCAGATGGCCGCCACTCAGCGCCACGGCGTCAAGAAGCTTCCGACGCTTCAGGGCAAGACTGTCGTCAACCTCTTCTTCGAGGATTCGACGCGCACCCGCATCTCTTTTGAGACCGCCGCCAAGCGCCTGAGCGCCGACGTCATTAACTTCCAGTCTCGCGGCTCCTCCGTTTCCAAGGGCGAGTCCCTCAAGGACACCGCGCTCACGCTGGAGGCCATGGGCGCGGACGCGGTCATCGTGCGCCACTCCTCGTCGGGTGCCGCACACCGCCTCGCGCACGCCGGCTGGATGAACCTGCCGGTACTCAACGCCGGTGACGGTACCCACCAGCATCCGACGCAGGCGCTCCTTGACGCGATGACCTTGCGCCGCCACTACGCGCCGTCGCTTGGCGAAGACGGCACGCCCACCCCCGGCTCCGGCCTCGATGGCGCTCACGTCGTCATCGTCGGCGATGTCCTCCACTCGCGCGTGGCACGCTCCAACGTCGATCTTCTGACGCTCCTGGGTGCTCGCGTCACCCTCGTCGCGCCCCCTACGCTCCTGCCGATCGGGGTGGAGACCTGGAACTGCGACACCTCCTACAACTTCGACGAGGCCCTAGCGGCCAGTCCCGACGCGGTCATGATGCTGCGCGTGCAGCGCGAGCGCATGTCGAGCGCCGGCGGCGGCTTCTTCCCCTCACCCGGCGCCTACCACGCGGAGTACGGCCTCACCCCCGCACGCTTCGCGACGCTGGCCCCCAGCGCTGTCGTTATGCATCCCGGCCCCATGAACCGAGGCCTCGAAATCTGCGCTGAGGCAGCCGACTCAGACCAATCTGTCATCGTCGAACAGGTGTCGAACGGTGTGTGCATCCGCATGGCCGCCCTTTACCTGCTTCTCGCATCGGAAGGACACAGCAATGACTGAACAGACCCGTGACATCCTGATCACCGGTGCCTCGCTGCTCGGCGGGGAGCCCACCGACATTGCGCTGTCCGGTGGCACCATCGTCGCGATCGGTGCCGACGCTCGCAACGCCGTGCGCGACCCGCGCGTCATCGACGCAGAAGGCCTCATCGCCCTGCCCGGCCTCGTCGACATTCACACTCACCTGCGCCAGCCTGGCGGGGAGGACGCCGAGACCGTCTTTACCGGCACGCGCGCGGCTGCGGTTGGCGGCTACACGGCCGTGCACGCGATGGCCAACACGACGCCCACGCAGGACACGGCGGCTATCGTCGATCAGGTACTGCGCCTGGGTGAGGAGGCCGACTGGGTCGAGGTGCGTCCTGTCGGCGCTGTCACCAAGGGCTTGGAAGGCAAGCACCTCGCGTCGCTCGGCTCGATGGCCCGTTCGCGCTCGAAGGTCCGTGTCTTCTCCGACGACGGCAAGTGCGTGTCCGATCCCGTCCTTATGCGCCGCGCCCTCGAATATGTCAAGGGCTTCGGCGGCGTGATTGCCCAGCACAGCCAGGACCCCGCTCTCACCGAGGGCGCTCAGATGAACGAGTCGACGCTGTCCGGCGAGCTCGGCCTGGCCGGTTGGCCCGCCGTCGCCGAAGAGGCGATCATCGCCCGCGATATTCTGCTCGCCAAGCACGTCGGCTCGCGCCTGCACGTGTGTCACCTGTCGACTGCGGGTTCGGTCGACCTCGTGCGCTGGGGCAAGGCACAGGGCGTCGACATTACTGCCGAGGCCACGCCTCACCACCTGCTCCTGACCGAACAGCTCGCCGCCACATACGACCCGCTCTACAAGGTGAACCCGCCGCTGCGCCGCGCCGAGGACGTCGAGGCGGTGCGCGAAGGCCTGGCCGACGGCACGATCGACTGCATCGGCACGGACCACGCGCCCCATCCCCTCGAGATGAAGGACTGCGAGTGGCAGGCCGGCGCGTTTGGCATGACGGGCCTGGAGACAGCGCTGCCGATCATCATCGAGACGATGGTGAACACGGGCCGCATGGACTGGGCGGACGTCGCGCGCGTCATGTCGACGGTTCCCGCCCGGATTGGCCGCGTGGAATCGCAGGGCCGGGGCCTGGTCGTCGGTGCCCCCGCACACGTCACCCTCGTGGACGCCACCGTCCGCGTGACGGTCGACCCGGCCAAGCAGTGGACGCGCTCCACGAACTGCCCCTTCCGCGGCATGGAACTGCCCGGACAGGTGCGCTACACGATTTTTGGCGGCGTCCCCACGGTCGTCGACGCTCAACCGATTGCCAAGGAGGACCGATGACCACGTCCGATATCGCTCTGCTCGTCCTGGAGGACGGCACCGTTTTCAAGGGCCGCGCATGGGGCGCGAGGGGCCGCACGCTCGGCGAGATCGTGTTCTCGACCGGCATGACCGGCTACCAGGAGACGCTCACCGACCCGTCGTACCACCGCCAGATCGTCGTCATGACGGCCCCGCACATCGGTAACACCGGCGTCAACGACGAGGATCCCGAGTCCTCGCGCATCTGGGTCGCTGGCTTCGTCGTGCGAGACGCCGCCCGCCGCGCCTCTAACTGGCGCGCGCGCCGCGAGCTAGAGGACGAGCTGATCTCTCAGGGCATCGTCGGCATCGCTGACGTCGACACGCGTGCGATCACGCGCCACATCCGTGAGCGCGGAGCCATGCGCGCCGGCATCTTCTCGGGTGATGCGCTGCCCGTGGGCGCGCAGTACTTGGGGGACGAGGCCGTGGCCTCCCTCATGCGCATCGTCGCCGAGTCGCCCGCGATGAGCGGCCAGGCGCTCGCTGCCGAGGTGTCGACGGACGAGACCTACGTGGTGGAGCCTCTCGGCGACTTCGAGGGCAAGGAGCCCATCGCGCGCGTCGTCGCCGTCGACCTGGGTATCAAGTCGCGCACTCCCTACCACCTGGCCGCGCGCGGAGTGCGCGTCTACGTGGTGCCTTCCACCGTGTCCTTCGCCGACATCGAGGCACTCAAGCCGGATGGTGTCTTCTTCTCCAACGGCCCAGGCGACCCGTCGACGGCCGACCGCGAGATCGGCGTGCTGCGCGCCGTTTTGGATGCTGGCATCCCATACTTCGGCATCTGCTTCGGTCACCAGCTTTTCGGCCGCGCTCTCGGCTACGGCACCTACAAGCTGGACTATGGCCACCGCGGCATCAACCAGCCGGTGAAGGACGTGGCCACGGGCCGCGTGGAGATCACTGCTCACAACCATGGCTTCGCGGTGGATGCCCCGGTGGGGGAGCCCTCGGTCGCTCCCTTCGAATCGGGCCGCTACGGGCGCGTCGAGGTCTCCCACGTCGGCCTCAACGACGGCGTCGTCGAGGGCCTGCGCGCCCTGGACATTCCCGCCTTCTCCGTCCAGTACCACCCCGAGGCAGCAGCCGGCCCGCACGACGGCGAGCTGCTCTTCGATCGCTTCATTTCCCTGATGACCGCCGCTAAGGAGACCCACTGATGCCCCGCAGGAACGATCTGTCGTCCGTCCTCGTCATCGGATCGGGCCCCATTGTCATCGGCCAGGCATGCGAGTTTGACTACTCGGGCACGCAGGCATGCCGCGTGCTGAAGGAGGAGGGCCTGCGCGTCATCCTCGTCAACTCCAACCCGGCGACTATCATGACCGACCCGGGCATCGCCGACGCCACCTACGTCGAGCCGATCACCCCGGAGGTCGTGGCCTCGATCATCGAGAAGGAGCGCCCCGACGCGCTGCTGCCCACGCTGGGCGGACAGACGGCACTCAACACAGCCGTTGCACTGTCCGAAATGGGTGTTCTCGAACGTTTCAACGTGGAGCTGATCGGCGCATCCATCGACGCGATCCGCGCCGGTGAGGACCGCGAGGAGTTCAAGGAGATCGTCGAGCGTTCCGGCGCCGAGGTCGCACGTTCCTTCATCGCCCACACGATGGAGGAGTGCCACGCGGCCGCCGCCGAACTCGGCTACCCCCTCGTCGTTCGCCCCTCCTTCACGATGGGCGGCCTCGGCTCCGGTTTTGCTTACACCCCCGAAGACCTCGAGCGCATCGCCGGCCAAGGCCTGGCCGCCTCGATCACGACCGAGGTCCTCCTCGAGGAGTCGATCCTCGGCTGGAAGGAATACGAGCTCGAACTCATGCGCGACAAGGCGGACAACGTCGTCGTCGTGTGTTCGATCGAGAACGTCGACCCGGTCGGCGTGCACACGGGCGACTCGATCACGGTCGCTCCGGCGCTGACCCTGACCGACCGCGAGATGCAGCGCCTCCGCGACATCGGCATCGCCGTCATCCGTGCAGTCGGCGTTGACACCGGCGGCTGCAACATTCAGTTCGCAATCCACCCCGAGACGGGCCGCATCATCGTCATCGAGATGAACCCGCGTGTGTCGCGTTCGTCCGCCCTGGCCTCGAAGGCGACGGGCTTCCCGATCGCAAAGATCGCCGCGCGCCTTGCAACCGGCTACACGCTCGACGAGATCCCGAACGATATCACGGGCTCAACCCCTGCCTCGTTCGAGCCGACGCTCGACTACGTGGTCGTCAAGGTGCCACGCTTCACCTTCGAGAAGTTCCCGGCCGCCGACCCGACGCTCACCACCTCGATGAAGGCTGTGGGCGAGGCCATGGCGATCGGCCGCTCCTTCACCGAGGCACTGCAGAAGGCCCTGCGCTCGATCGATAAGGGCGGCGTGCAGTTCCACTGGGACGGAGATGCACCCACCCCCGAGGAGACCAGCGCGCTCGTCAAGGCTGCCGCCGTCGGCACCGAGGGCCGTCTCGTCCAGGTCCAGCAGGCTATTCGTGGCGGCGCGACGCTCGAGGAACTGTTCGAATCCACGAAGATCGACCCGTGGTTCCTCGACCAGATGTTCCTCCTCGACGAGGTCGCAACCCGCATCCGCGAGGCCGAGGCACTCACGGGCGACGTGCTAGCCGAGGCGAAGCGCCACGGCTTCTCCGACCGCCAGATCGCTGCGATGCGCGGCCTGTCCGAGGATACGGTGCGCGAGGTGCGCGGTGCCTTTGGTATCCACCCCGTCTTTAAGACGGTCGACACCTGTGCCGCCGAGTTCGCGGCCCGCACGCCGTACCACTACTCGACCTACGACCAGGAGAACGAGGTCCGTCCGCGCGAGCGCGAGGCCGTCATCATCCTGGGCGCCGGCCCCAACCGCATCGGTCAGGGCATCGAATTCGACTACTCGTGTGTCCACGCCGCCATGTCGCTGCGCGGCCGCTACGAGACCATCATGGTCAACTGCAACCCCGAAACGGTGTCGACCGACTACGACATCTCCGACCGTCTCTACTTCGAGCCCCTGACTCTCGAGGACGTCCTGGAGATTTACCGCGCTGAGTGCGCGGCGGGCCCCGTCAAGGGCATGATCGTCCAGCTCGGCGGCCAGACCCCGCTGTCGCTCGCCGCCGATCTCGAGCGCGCCGGCGTGCCGATCCTGGGCACCAGCCCCCGCGCCATCGACCTGGCAGAGGACCGCGAGGAGTTCGGCAAGGTTCTCGAGGCCGCTCAGTGCCCGGCACCCGCCCACGACACCGCGAACACGCCCGAACAGGTCATCGCTGTTGCCGCAGAGGTGGGCTACCCGGTTCTCGTTCGCCCCTCCTTCGTGCTGGGTGGTCGCGGCATGGCGATCATCAATGACGAGCCGGCGCTTCGTGAGTACCTCGCGAGCCATGACTCCGAGCTGCTGTTCTCGCGCGGTCCGCTCCTCATCGACCGCTTCCTGGACGCCGCCATCGAGATCGACGTCGACGCCCTGTACGACGGCGAAGAGCTCTTCATGGGCGCGATCATGGAGCACATCGAGGAGGCTGGCATCCACTCAGGTGACTCCTCCTGCGTGCTGCCTCCCATGACGCTGTCCGCGCGCGAACTCGAACGCATCACGGCCTCGACCGAGGCGATCGCGCGTGGCGTCGGCGTACGCGGCCTGATCAACATTCAGTTCGCCCTGCTCTCCGACACCCTCTACGTCATCGAGGCAAACCCGCGCGCTTCGCGTACCGTTCCCTTCGCGTCGAAGGCAACGGGCGTCCAGCTCGCAAAGGCCGCCGCCCTCATTCAGGTGGGCGCGACGATCGCCTCCCTGCGCGAGCAGGGGATGCTGCCGGATACGGACGCTCGCGAGATTCACGACGGCGGATCGATCGCTGTAAAGGCAGCCGTCCTCCCGTTCAAGCGTTTCCGCACGGCCGGCGGCGAAATCGTCGACACCGTCCTCGGTCCCGAGATGCGCTCGACCGGTGAGGTCATGGGCATCGACCGCGACTTCCCGACGGCATTCGCCAAGGCCCAACTCGGCGCTTCGACCGACATGCCGACGTCGGGCACTGTCTTCATTTCGATTGCGGATACGGACAAGCGAGCGATCGTCCTGCCGGCCGCCCGTATGCACGAGATGGGTTTCAAGATCCTCGCGACCTCAGGAACGGCATCGGTCCTGCGCCGCAATGGCATCGAAGCCCAGGCTGTTCGTAAGTCCTCCGAGGGCCGCGGAGACGGCGGCGAGCCGACGGTCGTCGACCTCATCAACGACGGCTCGATCGACATGGTTGTCAACACGCCTCAGCGCAGCGCCCCGCGTAATGACGGCTATCAGATCCGTACCGCTGCAGCCTCGCAGGACCGCCCCGCGGTGACCACGCTGCAGGCGTTCAACGCGATGGTGCAGGCCATCGAAGTCCGTATGCGCGGGGCCTACTCCGTGCGCTCGTTGCAGGAATGGGATTCCATTCGATCGGAGGAAACACGATGACTACTTCCGCAGTTAAGCCGGCCGCTTCGGCTGGCTTCGGCGATCGTCTCTACGCCGCCATGCGCGCTTACGGACCCGTGTGTGTGGGCATCGATCCGCACGCCGGCCTGCTACAGGAGTGGGGGCTTGACGACGACGCGAACGGTGTGCGAGAGTTTTCTCTTCGCGTCATCGAGGCTCTCGGCGGCCGCGTCGCAGCGTTCAAGCCTCAGGCCGCCTTCTTCGAGCGGCACGGCTCTCGAGGCGTCGCCGTTCTCGAGGAAGTCATCGCTGCCTGCCGCGAAGTCGGCACGCTGTGCATTGTGGATGCTAAGCGCGGTGACATCGGCTCGACGATGGACGGCTATGCACAGGCGTTCTTGTCGGACGCTTCCCCGCTTGCCGGTGATGCAGTCACGCTATCGCCCTACCTCGGCGTCGGATCGCTGACCCCCGCGCTCGAGTTGGCGCGACAGACCGGAAGGGGAGTGTTCGTTCTCGCCCTCACATCGAACCCCGAAGGTGCCTCCGTTCAGCACGCCCGCAGTGAGGATGGAACCAGCGTTGCGGGCCGCGTCGTGTCCCAACTGGCGGACTTTAACAGCCGGTGTGACCAACAACACCTAGGCCCTGCTGGCATCGTTGTGGGAGCCACCGTGGGCGATGCAGTCAAGCGTTTGGGCATCGACCTCGCCTCGCTCAATGGCGCTTTTTTGGCTCCAGGAGTGGGCGCACAGGGCGCTGGTCCCGCGCAGGTCAGGGAGGTTTTCGCTGGAGCTGAAGATGCCGTCCTCGCATCGTCCTCTCGAGCAATCCTGCGTTCTGGCCCAAGCATCGCCGGCCTCCGAGACGCCTACCGTGCGACGGTCGATTCACTGCAATAATCTGCTGTGTTACTAAAAGAGCAGCGTTTTGGTCTGGCACTAGTGGTCTGGAAGGTGACATAGTTTATTTACCGAAGATCCCAACGGAGGAGATGATCAGAATGGCACTACCTGATCTCACGCCAGAACAGAGAGCACAGGCTCTCGAAAAGGCAACGCAGGCACGGAGGCGTCGCGCCGAAGTGAAGAACGCGCTTAAGGCGCGCTCGATGAACCTGTCGGAGGTTTTGGAACTCGCTGATTCAGACGAGGCCGTAGCGAAGATGAAGGTCGTTTCGCTGCTGGAGTCGCTGCCGCGCGTCGGCACGAACACGGCTGCCGTGCTGATGGACGAGTACAAGATCGCCCAGAGCAGGCGCGTGCGTGGCCTTGGCCCCGTCCAGCGGAAGGCCCTCGTCGAGCGTTTCGGCTGACGCGGTCAAGCGTGGCACACTTGAGTCATGACAAAGGCTCAACTGACTGTCCTCGCTGGCCCTACAGCCGTTGGAAAGGGAACTGTTGTCGCTGCGCTGACGAAGCGCTTTCCGACGCTCAACGTGTCGATCTCGGCAACAACTCGCGATCCTCGGCCCGGTGAACTGAACGGCGTCCACTACTACTTTGTTTCCGCACAAGAGTTCGATGCAATGATCGAACGGGGAGACATGTTGGAGTGGGCGCTTGTTCATGGAAAAAACAAGTACGGAACCCCCCGCGGCCCCGTCGATGACGCCCTTGCTGCTGGCAAGCCCGTGCTCCTTGAAATCGACCTGGCTGGCGCGCGCCAGGTCCGAAGCACCAGGCCCGACGCGCAGTTCATTTTCCTCGCCCCACCGTCATGGGAGGAGCTCGAACATCGCCTGATCGGCCGCGGCACCGAAAGCCCCGAGGAACAGGCACGCCGCCTGGCTACCGCCCGCGTTGAGCTGGAGGCTGCCTCGGAGTTTGACCACGTTGTGATCAACGACGACGTGGAGCGCGCGGTGGATGAGCTGGCTCGGCTCATTGGCCTGGAGTAGTATCTATCTGAATCCGCCACTGAGAGGAATACACGCATGTCCGGAATTGTTGCCCAGCCCGTGGGCATCACGTCCCCGCCCATTGACGATCTGCTGGAGCACGTCGATTCCAAGTACGCCCTGGTTATCTTTGCTGCGAAGCGCGCACGCCAGATTAACTCCTACAATCTGCAGCTTCAGCAGAACATGATCCAGTTCGTGGGTCCGGTCGTCGACGTGCAGCCGGATGAGAAGCCGCTCGCTGTCTCCCTGCGCGAGATCAACGAAGGCCTCCTGTCTCTCGAAGCTAACCCCGAGGCCTAACATGGCAACGATCGTCGTCGGAGTGACCGGCGGCGTCGCAGCCTTTAAAGCACCCATCGTGGTCCGCGAGTGTCAACGCGCGGGCCACGACGTGTATGTCACTGCGACGCGCGCGTCATTGGATTTCGTCGGGCGTTCCACCTGGGAGGGCATCACGTCTCGCCCGGTCGCCGTGGATATCGCGGGGGAGGGGCGCGCCGAGCACGTCGAGCTGGCACGCATCGCCGATCTCATCATCGTCGTTCCCGCGACTGCGAACTCTCTGGCGCGCCTCGCTGCAGGCTTCGCCGATGACATGGTGTCGCTGACGGTTCTCGCGTCTGATGCGCCCGTTGTTGTTGCCCCCGCGATGCACTCCAACATGTGGCTGGCACCCGCCACGCAGGCAAACGTCAAGACGCTTCGCGAGCGCGGTGTGCACGTCATCGATCCTGCGTCTGGCGCACTCGGTTCTGGCGACAGCGGTGTCGGCCGCCTTCCTGAACCCGAGGAGATCGCTCGGGTGGCTCTCGAGCTGCTCGAGGCTCACAACCGTGCGTCGAGTGCTCTCGCTGGCCGCACGGTTGTTGTCACTGCCGGCGGTACGCGCGAACCCATCGATCCGGTCCGTTTTTTGGGCAATCAGTCATCCGGCCGTCAGGGACTGGCAATCGTATCAGCAGCAGCGCGAGCGGGCGCTTCTGTACGCGTGATTGCCGCGAACATCGAGTCGGCTCTCCTCGAGGCGCTGCCGACGGGTGTACGGGTCACTCGCGTGGGCAGCGCCCTGCAGATGCGCGAGGCAACGATCGATCAGGTGACCGACGCCGATGCTCTCGTGATGACGGCAGCAGTCGCGGACTTTAGGCCCGAGGCGACCTCGGAGTCGAAGATGAAGAAGGACCCATCGACCGAGGACGCTCCGACGATTCGCCTGGTGCGTAACCCCGATATCCTCGCCGAAATCGGGCACAGCGACGAGCGCCCGCCCCTCGTCGTCGGTTTCGCCGCAGAGACCGGCACCGACGAGGAGATTCTCGCCTACGGCGCTGACAAGGCTGCCCGAAAAGGTGCAGATTTCATCTGCCTGAATCGGGTGGGGGAGAGCGTCGGATTCGGCGACGTGCCCAACGATATTCGCCTCCTTGATGCAAGCGGCCACATCACAGGTCGTTACATCGGCTCAAAGGATGAGGTCGCGGCTGGTCTTGTCGGCCATATAGCGTCATTCCTTGATAATCTAAAGCGGTGAGTCAACAGCTTTTCTCTTCCGAGTCCGTTACCGAAGGTCACCCCGACAAGGTCTGTGACCGTGTTTCCGATGCGATCCTCGACGCGCTGCTCGCCGCCGACCCGCACTCGCGCGTTGCCGTTGAGACGATGGCTGCCACCGGTCTCATCCACATCGCCGGTGAGGTGACGACCGAGGCGTACGTAGAGATTCCGGAGATCGTACGTCGCGAGATCCTTTCGATCGGCTACGATTCATCGCGCGTTGGCTTCGACGGTGCCTCCTGCGGCGTTTCCGTGTCGCTGGACGGCCAGAGCCCCGACATCGCGGGCGGTGTCGATGAAGCCCTTGAGGTGCGCGGCACCCAGGGCGGCGACCCGCGCGACCGTCTCGGAGCGGGCGATCAGGGCATCATGTTCGGCTACGCTTCTTCGGACACCCCGGACCTCATGCCCGCCCCCATTTGGCTGGCACACCGCCTCGCAAAGCGCCTGACTGACGTTCGCAAGCAGGGCATCGTCGACGGGCTGCGTCCCGACGGCAAGACTCAGGTGACCCTCGCGTACGAGGACGGCCGACCGGTGGGTATCGACACGATCGTTGTGTCCACCCAGCACGACGAGGCGCTGTCGCAGTCGGCGATTGCCGACGCGGTGCGCGACAACGTCATCACCCCTGTCATCGAGGAGTCCGGTCTCGCGCTGGCAACCGGGTCGATGACCACTCTGATCAACCCGTCGGGTCGCTTCGTCCTGGGCGGCCCCGCGGCGGACGCCGGTCTCACCGGCCGCAAGATCATCGTTGACACTTACGGCGGCATGGCCCGTCACGGCGGCGGTGCCTTCTCCGGCAAGGACCCGTCGAAGGTCGATCGCTCCGCCACCTACGCCGCCCGTTGGGTGGCTAAGAACGTCGTGGCCGCTGGCATCGCCCAGCGTTGCGAAATTCAGCTTGCCTACGCCATTGGACGTGCTCGCCCGATCGGCCTGTACGTCGATACCTTTGGGACTGCTTCGGTGCCGGACGAGCGCATCGCGGACGCAATCCGCGAGGTCTTTGACCTGCGTCCCCTCGGCATGATCGAGGACCTCGATCTGCTGCGTCCGATCTACCGCGAGACCGCCGCCTACGGCCACTTCGGTCGCGAGCAGTTCCCGTGGGAAGCGACCAACCGCGTCGAACAGCTCAAGGCTGCGCTCGCATGAGCGAGGCATCACAACCCGAGGACTATCTGCCCTCGTACGAGACCGAGGCTGCTCGCCGCGCGTGGCGTCGGCGCACGAGCCTGGAGATGATCATCTCCGGCTCCATCGGCCTTTTCACGTCGTTTGTCCTCTCGATCGAGGCGTGGCAGTTGGCCGCTGACTCTTCGGCGCGCTTCGGCTGCGATATTTCGTCCGTGCTGTCGTGTTCGACGGTTGCGCAGACGTGGCAGGCGCGTATCCTCGGCTTCCCTAACGCTTTCCTCGGCATCTTTTTCGAGGCAGTGGTTCTCGCCATCTCCGTCGGTATTTTCGCGGGCGTGAAGTTCCCGCGCTGGTACATGCTGGGCACGAACCTGCTGTACACGATTGCGTTGTTCTTTGCGTTCTGGTTGTTTGGGCAGTCGTATTTCATCATCCAGGTGCTCTGCCCGTGGTGCCTGCTGATCACCCTGACGACAACACTCGTCTTTGGTGGAATCACTCGCATTAATATTCGCGATCGTGTCATCCCGGCACCCGAGGGGCTGCGTCGTATTGTTGCTCAGGGCCTCGACTGGGCGCTGTGGGGCCTAATCGTCTTTGGCGTGCTCGCCATGGTGGTCGCGAAGTACGGCTTGAAGCTTCTCGGCTGAAAGCGGAACGCAGATGTGTGCGGGCCGTGATTCACTAGGGTCATGACTTCCCAACAGGGCATGCTTGACGGTTTCGATCCACCGCGGTCTCGTGCCGCGGATATCGCTCGTGTGCTCGTTGATGTCGATCTGCCGCACATCGATCGGCCGCTCGACTACGTCGTTCCGGACAAGTTGATTGACGAGGCCGAGGTTGGCCGTGCAGTCCGCGTGCGGTTTTCCGGCACGCGCGTGGACGGCTGGATCGTTGAGCGTACGCGCCGCGAGGTGCTCAACGATGCCGCGCAGATCGAATCCGTCGTCTCGTCAATCCCGGTGCTGACGCCCGCGCTCTATGAGAGCACGCGTCGTATCGCATCGCGTTTTCTTGCTACGACGTCGCAGGTTCTCTCGCTCGCAATCCCACCGCGGCACGCTCGCGGTGAAAAGGCCGCTGTCGAGGCGCACACGTTGGCGTGGCCATCCGTCGAGGCTCCGACTGTTTCTGAGGGCTGGGCGGCTTATTCTGCTGGGGAAGCGTTGCTTCACCGCCTTGCAGCCGGCCAGTCTCCGCGTGCGGTCGTGACCGCGCTGCGTCCCCGGATACGCGCGTGCTTATCGGATGCTGTCGCCGCTACCGTTTCCTCGGGGCGTAGCGTCATCATCGTGACGGCTACTGGAGAGGACGCAGCGCGGTATGCCCGTGTCCTCGAGGAGGACCTCGGCTTACCCGTTGCCCTCACGGGTGGTGAAGTGAGTCCCGAGGAGCGCTACCGTATCCACGCAGCCGCGACACTCGGGCGTCTTCCGATTGTGGTCGGGACGCGTTCGGCGGCGTGGGTTCCGTGCGCACAGCTGGGCCTCATTCTCATCTGCGATGACGGCGACGATCGACTTCGTGAGCGCCGCTTCCCTCGTTGCGACGTGCTCGACGTCGCCGTGCAGCGGTGTGCGGTGGAGGGTGCGGGGCTCCTCGTCGCTTCGTTCGCGCGTTCGGTGAAGGCACAGGCGCTCGTTCGTTCCGGGTGGGCAGTGAGTCTCGATCCCGTGCCGGGTGCTCTGCGCGACGCGACTCCACGCGTGCATCTGCATGGCCAGGCGGAGGCGGAACGCGAGGGCGCCAGCGGCCACATGCGCATTCCTCAGGCCGCGTTGCGTATCATTCGCCAGGGGCTTCGAGAAGGCCCCGTCCTGATCCAGGTTGCGGCCTCAGGCTATTGGCCGACGGTCGTGTGCCGCCGTTGCGGTGAGCGTGCACGCTGCCGCCATTGCTCGGGGCCCCTCGCGGTCACTAGCGGGGGAGAGGTGAGCTGTTCGTGGTGTGCGCGTAGCTCGCAGACGTGGCGGTGCCCGCACTGCTCCGGCACGGAGCTACGTGCGGCTCGCGTGGGTTCGACGCGCACCGCCGAGGAAATCGCGCGTAACCTCCCGGACGCGTCAGTCCTTGAGTCTTCGGCAGCTCATCGGATCAGCCGGCAGCTTCCCGCGCGTCCCACTGTCGTCGTTGCGACGCCGGGAGCTGAGCCGGACGTGGACGGTGGCTATGCCGCCGCCATCATTCTCGATGCTCACGCCCTCGCTGGCCGGACGGAGCTGTGGGCTCCGGAGGAAGCAGCCAGACGGTGGCTCAACGCGCTGTCTCTCGTCCGCCCGGGCCACCCCGGCCTCGTCGTGGGGACGATTCCCGATGCCTTGGGGCAGGCGCTCGTACGCTGGGCACCCACTGACTACGCTGATCGCCTTCTCGATGAGCGCGAGGCCCTGGGTTTCTTCCCGGCGACGACGATGGTCGCTCTCGATGGGCCGGCGGCTCAGGTCCGCCAGGTCGCCGAACAGGTCATTCGCGAGGGGGGAGCAGAGCTGGTCGGTACCGTCGTACGACCGGCGACGCGTGAGGGCGAAGAAAACGAGGTGCGGACGCTGGTGCGAACCCCGTTGGCCGGAGCTGGATCGATGCTCGCGGTTCTCACCGACATTCGTCGCTCGCGCAGCGCCCGCAAGGTTCCGCTCGTGAAAATGAGCGTGAACCCACCCGAGCTCTTCTGAGTCACGGCCTGCCCAGTGCCGTAAACTGGCGGCCGTGCGCATTATTTTTGCTGGTACCCCCGAGGCCGCAGTCCCCACGCTGCGGGCCCTGCTGTCGTCGTCCCACGAGGTCGCCCTTGTCATCACACGCCCGCCGGCTCGGCGCGGTCGCGGCAAGACCCTGTATCCGTCGCCGGTGTCGGAGGTGGCCTCCGAGGCAGGCGTCGACCTCTTGGAGACAACGACGCTGAAGACTCCCGAGATCGCACAGCGCATTGAGGGCGCACAGGCGGACCTCGGTGTCGTCGTCGCGTACGGCGGCCTCGTTCCCCCGAACGTACTGGCGATGCCGACCCACGGGTGGGTGAACCTGCATTTCTCGGATCTGCCGAGGTGGCGTGGAGCTGCTCCGGTCCAGTGGGCGATTCGCGAAGGGGATACGACGACCGCATCCTGCGTGTTCAACCTCGAGGAGGGCCTCGATACGGGCGACGTCTATTCGCGCGTCGAGGTTCCGATCGCTCGCGAGAGCGCTGGTGAACTGCTCTCGTCCATGGCCGAGGCTGGGGCGGTTCAGGTGCTCGGCGTTGTCGATGCGCTTGCCACCGGCAGCGCAACCGCTACCGCGCAGCCCTCAGAAGGCGTGACGCACGCGAGGCGCCTCGAGCACGTCGACGGCTACGTGTCGTTTACGCATGATGCCGGGTACGAGGACCGTATCATTCGTTCCGTGACGCCCAATCCCGGGGCCTACACGGTGGCGCCGGGCGGGGCCCGCATGAAACTCGACAAGGCAACGCCTGTGGACCGTGACGATCTTGCTCCCGGGCAGCTCGAGGTGACGAAGAAGCAGGTGACCGTCGGGTGCGCGAGCGGAGCTCTCGTGCTCGGTAAGGTCGCCCCGGCCGGCAAGTCGTGGATGGACGCCGCCGCCTGGGCGAGGGGAGCGCGGCCATCTGACGACCTGCGTCTTGGTGGAGAGCTGGAGGGTGAGCGATGAGCGAGCGGCGTTACGCGGACGGTTACCGCAAGCTACGCAAGGCCGATGAGCCTCGTCGTATCGCATACGACGTTCTTCACGAAGTCGCGACTCAGGGCGCGTTTGCGAACATCATTTTGCCGAAAGCTTTGCGTCAGGCGCGGCGCGACGGTCACTTCTCTGATCGGGATGCTGCGTTCACCTCGGAGCTCGTCCACGGCACGCTGCGCGCGATTGGCCGCCTTGACTGGGTCATCTCGCGCCACATCGATCGTCCGCTTGCTGATCTCGATCCGCGCGCGCTTGTCATCCTGCGCATGGGCGCCCACCAGCTCCTCGACATGCGCGTGCCCGATCACGCGGCAGTTTCGGCCACCGTCGATGTCGCCCGAGAGCACCTGACGGATGGCCCCGTCCGTTTCGTCAATGCCGTCCTTCGCTCGATCACCCGCGAGGATCCTTCCGAGCGTGAGGCAGCCATGGATGCGATCGCTGACGAGGCCGAGGCTCTTGGCGTGCGCTACTCCCACCCGGCATGGATGGTCGCTGCGTTCCGTGACGCCCTCAGGGCACACGGTTACCCTGAGGATGAGCTTCGCGACGTTCTCAAGGCTGATAACGAGGTCCCCACGGTTACTCTGGTGGCCCGTCCGTCGTTGATGAGCGTCGACGAACTCGCGGACGAGGCCGAGGACATCCTCGACACGCGTGTCGCCTTGGGTGCTGTCTCCCCGTATGCCGTGCTCCTCGAATCCGGGGACCCCGCGCGCCTGCCCTCGATTCGCGACGGACACGCCGGAGCGCAGGACGAAGGCTCTCAGCTCGCCGCCCTCATTGCCGCATCAGCACCGCTCGAGGGCGGCACCGACGAGCGCTGGCTCGACCTGTGTGCCGGTCCCGGCGGTAAGGCCGCCCTTCTGGCCGGTCTTGCTGCTGACGCAGGTGCACGCGTGATCGCCAACGAGGTGCACCCGCACCGCGCCCGCCTCGTGGAGCGGACGACGCGTCAGTTCGACTCGATCGAGGTCGTGAGCGGCGACGGTCGTACCTTCGGTGGGGGCCAGAGCGCATGGCCGCTCGGCTCGTTTGATCGTGTCATCGTCGACGCACCCTGTTCGGGCATGGGGTCGATGCGCCGACGCCCCGAGTCCCGCTGGAACCGCACGCCCGGGGACTTGGAGGAGCTCACTGTCCTCCAGCGCGAACTGCTCGACCGCGCAGTCGCGTTGACACGCCCCGGCGGCGTTCTCACGTACGTCACGTGTTCGCCGCACGCCGCCGAGACGCGTGAACAGGTTGAGCGTCTGCTCAAGACTGGAGAGGTCGAGCTGCTTGACACCGTGTCTCTCGCAAACGAGTGCGCACCCGAAGCACTGGACGTGCCTGCCGCGGCTGGCGTCATTGCCGGTTACAAGGGACGCACGTTGCAGCTATGGGACCACCGTTTCGGCACGGATCTTATGTTTGTGGCCTGCCTGCGCAAGCGCTAGCATATGCGTTATGAACGCCACAATTAGCCCGTCGATTCTCAACTGCGACATCGCTGACCTGCGCGGTGAGCTCACCAAGATCGCGGGAGCGGACATCGCTCACGTCGACGTCATGGACAACCATTTCGTCCCTAACCTCTCGTGGGGTCTGCCCGTCGCGGAGGCTGTCGTCAAGTCCGGCATTCTCCCGGTCGACGCGCACCTCATGATCGAGGACCCGGATCGCTGGGCTCCGCAGTACGCGGAGGTCGGTTGTGAGTCCGTTACCTTCCACGCAGAGGCCGCAGCAGCGCCGCTGCGTCTGGCGCGCGAGCTGCACCGCATCGGTGCGCGCGCCGGCCTTGCTCTCAAGCCCGCGACTGACATTGCGCCGTTCGTGGACATCCTCAATGAGTTCGACATGATTCTCATCATGACGGTCGAGCCCGGTTTCGGCGGCCAGTCCTTCATTGAGCAGATGATCCCGAAGATCGAGCGCACTCGCGCCGCGATCAACGCCGCGGGGCTGCAGGTATCGATCCAGGTCGATGGCGGAATTTCCCGCGCGACTATCGAGCGCGCGGCCGAGGCCGGTGCTGACAACTTCGTCGCCGGTTCCGCGGTGTTCCGCGCGGAAGACGCTCATCGTGAGGTTGAGGCGCTGCGCGAACTTGCCAACGCCCACTCGCACTGATCGCACAGGTTTTCCGGCGGCCGGAACGGGACGAGTTCCCGTCCGGCCGTGCCTTTTCTTTCATAGCGGATACGCCTCGCGCACTGCGGCCGTCGGTGGCACAATGGCACACGAGTACTCCGGGGTCGGTGAAAGTCCGAACCGGCGGTGATAGTCCGCGACCCGTCCTCACAGAACGAGGGCGGTTGAGCCGGTGAAATTCCGGCACCGACGGTTAAAGTCCGGATGGGAGGAGTGCATGAGGCGCATCCGTGCGTCTGCTGTGCTGCGCGTACCCCCGGTGTCGGAAAGTAAGTCGTGGCAATTCGGAACAAGCCCCGCGGTGCGCTTACCGTCGCGGCACCGATCGTCTTTCTCGCCCTTGTGCTGGCGGGATGGTGGCTGACGACGACGCTGACCGGCATCGAAGCCTGGCGTCTACCTGACCCGCTTGCTGTTGCCCGAAAAGGCTTGGCGCTGCTGTCGCGCCCCACCACCTGGCGACAGATCGCGGTGACGGGAGGCGAAGCTGTCGCGGGTTGCGCGCTCGGAACGGTCGTTGCGCTGCCGTTAGCGTACGCGATCTACCGCTGGCGCCTGTTGGCTGCGGCGGTGGAGCCCTTCCTTGGAGCAACCCAAGCGTTGCCCGCCATCGCAATCGCCCCCATTCTCGTGCTGTGGGTCGGGTACGGCATCACGCCGGTCATCGTGCTCTGCGCGCTGATGGTGTTCTTCCCGATCCTCGTGTCCACTGTCGTCGGTTTACGTCATATCGATAGCGAGCTGCTCGAAGCAGCCGCACTCGACGGCGCGACGGGCTGGACGATGGCCGCGCATATGGAGTTACCTCTTGCAGCTCCCGCCATTCTGGGTGGCCTGCGCAATGGGTTTGCTCTGTCTGTCACGGGCGCAGTCGTGGGGGAGATGGTCATGGGAGGGTCCGGGCTCGGGCAGGTACTCACTCAAATGAGAAGCAACGTGGACACCGCCGGCATGTTCGTCATCATCACGATCTTGTGCATTATGGCAACGATTTTGTACGTCATCGTGTATCGAATCGAGCGGTCGAAGCGTTACGCCATCACGCAGTGAAGGAGACATCCCTTGAAGCTTTCCACTATCGTTCGCGCGACCGTTATCGGTGCCAGTGCTTCGCTGGCACTGGGCGCTTGCGCAGTTGGTCCCGGCGCTACGCAGTCTGGCGCGTCCTCGCGGGGCGCCTCGGACGTGACGATCGGCCTGACCTACATCCCGAACGTGCAGTTTGCCCCTGTCTACGTCGCCGATTCTGAGGGGCTGTATAACGATGCCGGTATCACGCCCACCGTTCGCCATCACGGCTCGGACGAGGGCCTGTTTACGGCGCTTCTTGCCGGCCAGGAGGACGTGGTTATTGCCTCCGGCGACGAGGCCGCGGTGGCCGCCTCGCAGGGCCTGGACCTCGTGTCGATCGGCCAGTATTACGCGACCTACCCGGGAAGCGTCATCGTCCCAGCATCGTCGTCTATCACGAGCCTGGCTGATCTCGCCGGCAAGAACATTGGCATCCCCGGCGAGTATGGTTCGAGCTACTACGCGACTCTCGCCGCCATCAAGGCCGGTGGCCTGCAGACCTCCGACGTGACTATTTCGTCGATCGGCTACACGCAGCAGGCGGCCCTTGCGGCTGGACAGGTGGACGCGGTCGTTGGATTTACCAATAACGACGCGGTGCAGATGAGGCTGGCGGGCATCGACATTCGGGAGATCCCGCTGGATGGCGCCTCGACTCCGCTGGTGGCGGCCTCGATTATTACGACGCGCGAGTGGGCGCAGGTTCACCCGGATGCGGCACGCGCGGTCGTGTCTGCAACCACCGAGGCGATGAACGCTATCGCTGCCGATCCCCAGGTCGCGATTGACGCGACCGCGAAGTGGGATACGACGCTCAGTGACGAGAACTCGCTGGCCGCAGCTAACGCGGTACTCGCGGCAACCGTTCCGCTGTGGCTCGGAGATGACGCGCACGCTGACGGCGTGCAGGATCTCGCCACGTGGTCCTCGATGGTGTCGTTCCTGAACTCGATCGGCGTCCTCGAAGGAGACGTCGATCCGACCGCCATCGTGAGCAACGAATACGCGCCCGCTGCTGAGACTGCATCTTCTCAGTCCTGAACGGTGCGCCGAATACTCGGGACGCGCGCGTTTCACGTAGGGTAGGCGGGTGAGTACCGCCGTCAACGCTAACGTGCGCGTCCTCGAGCTGTTTGTGGAGCTCTTGGGCGCGCGTCCGGGGCGCACGAAGGCGCAGTTGCGCGCGCTTCCCGGCTATCAGGGACTCGCAGATGATGCCTTTGAAACGCAGTTCCAGCGCGATAAGGACGCGCTGCGCGATGCGGGTGCCCACATGACGATTCGCTCGGGGGAGCGCTACAGCATCTCTTGGGATTCGTTTGCGCCTAGCATCGAGGTGACGAGTACCGACCGTGCACTGATGTCGCTGGCTGCACGCGCGTGGGATAGCAGTGAAGTTTTCGCCGACGCTATCGATGCGAAGGCAGCCGCAGCTTCCTCCGACGAGGTTTCCGCTCCCACGATTCGTCTAGGTCTGACCGGCATCGGGGCTGCCACCGTGTTGTCGCAGGCCATTCGCGAGCGACGCGTGGTGTGTTTCGAATACCCGGGCTCGCGCGAACTTACTGAGCGTTCTCTCGAGCCGTGGGCTCTGTCGGTGCAGGGGCACGCCCTGTACTTGTGGGGTTGGGATCTCGACCGAGGCGGCGAACGCACGTTTCGTGTGTCGCGCATACGGTCGCAGATTTCCTTTCTGGGTGAGCCGGGCGACGCGTCGCTTCCGCCCAAGGGGGCGGTGTTTCCTCGCGTCTCATCGTTCGTCTCTCCGATCGTCCACGTGCGCGCGGGCTCCACCACGCGCACGCTTCTCCACGGTTACGAGGCCGGGGCATCGTCTGAGGACAACGGTTCGCCTCAGCCGGGCTGGGAGCGTATCGCGCTCGAAGGCGCGGAGATGGGAACGTGGATCGGCCGCCTTCTTCCTTTGGCGTCCGACGTGGTCGTCATATCGCCCGAGTCCCTGCGAGATGCGATGCTGACGCGCCTACGCGCGGCCGCCACATGGGGTGATCGCAATGCCTGAGAACGTTCAGCTGGCCGTTGTCCGTCTCGCTTCGATGGTGGCGTGGATAAGCGAACATCCCGGTGTGAGCGTCGATGAGATCGCCGCGCATTTCCATCGCACTCGCCGACAGGTGCGCCGCGACGTGGAGTACCTCGCGTCCGTCGGAGACTCACTGCCCGGCGCTTCTTTCGAGCTCGACTGGGAGCTCTACGAGCAAGAACAGCGCGTGTCGCTGCGCTCGACGCTGGGTGCCTCGGCACCGCTGCGTCTGTCGACGCTTGAGGCGCAGGCTCTTCTCATTGGGCTGTCTGCGATGACGCCACTTCTCGGCAAGGAGCTTTCCGCTCATGTTCCGCACGCAGCTCTCGTTGTCTGCGCGCTCGGTGGCCTGAAAGAGGCCGATGCCGAACAGCACGTGGAAGCGATTCCGTCTCTTGCCTCGTCGGACGCGAGCCTCGAAACTTTGCGAGATGCGCTGGTGCGAGAAGAACGCGTGTCGTTTACCTATGTGTCTGCGTCGGGCATTCGCACGCGCCGCATCGTCGACCCATGGTCGCTCGAGGCGAGCGCAAGCGGCTGGCTCCTGCGCGGCTGGTGCACGCGTGCGGGGGAGGCACGCAGCTTCGCCGTCGCATCCATCAGCGACGTGTGCGGCGAGGGGCCACGCGTCGAGGAACCGCGCCGTGTGCGCCACGATGCACCCACCTGGACGCTCGACGTCGATCGCGATGCTCGTTGGATCGCCGACGAATACGACGGTCGCATCATTGCCGAACTGGACGGCGGGGGAGCGCGCATCACCCTGCCCGTCTGGAACGAGCAGTGGGGCCTAAGCCTCCTCATCGACGTCGCCCCACACCTGCGCGCAGTAACGCCGGATATGCGCGACGAAGCCGCGCGCCGTTCGCGCTCTGTTTTGTCGATCTGGACCCGAGAGGATGCATCGTGAGCCCCAAACGACGTCGACACCGCACCCGGGACGCTGAAAGCGTTGCGCACCGCGAGGAGGAAGTCGGCCTCGGCGTGGGCAGTGCAGCCCAGCGATACGCCGCGTACAAGGCCGAAGCGCAGGCCGCCTCGTCCCTGCGTGCACGCTGGGTCTCCACGCTGAGCTTCACGCCGGACCCGTTTCAGATCCAGGCACTCGATGCTGTCGAGGCCGGCAACTCCGTCCTCGTTGCCGCACCCACGGGCGCTGGAAAGACGATCGTCGGACAGTTTGGTGCTTACGTCGCCCTCGAGAAGGGAATGCGCGCGTTCTACACGACGCCGATCAAGGCGCTGTCCAACCAGAAGTACCTGGAGCTGTGCGACCTGTACGGCGCTGACAACGTCGGCCTGGCGACCGGAGACACGTCGGTAAACTCCGGCGCTCCAGTCGTCGTGATGACGACAGAGGTCCTGCGCAACATGATCTATGCGGGCGCACCCCTGGACGATCTCGGTGTCGTGATCCTCGACGAGGTCCACTACCTGGCGGACAAGATGCGCGGCCCGGTGTGGGAGGAAGTGATCATTCATCTGCCCGCACACGTCGCGATCATCGCGCTGTCGGCTACGGTGTCGAACGCCGAGGAATTCGGCGCGTGGATCCGGGAGGTGCGTGCCACCTGCGAGATCATTGTTTCCGAAAAACGCCCGGTTCCGCTCTACCAGCACATGATCGTCGGCGAGGACATTTTTGACCTGTACGCACCGACCGGAAAGGGAAAGCTCAATCCCGAGCTCGTGGCCGCGACACGGGACTCCGGTATGCGCGGCGGGCGCGGCTCGCGCTCGTGGAACCGCGAGGTCCGCGTGCGGCGCGAATCGCGTCCCTCGACGTTGGTTTCTCTTGATCGCGCGCGCCTTCTGCCCGCCATCACGTTTATCTTCTCGCGGGCAGGATGCGAGGATGCGGTGCGCCAGATCCTCTCCACGCGCATCACGCTGACGACCCGCTCGGAGGCCGCTGAGATCGAGAGCTACGTGGATGAGGTCATCGCACTTCTTCCTCCCGAAGACGCCATCGTCCTCGGCGCCGACGCGTGGAAACGCGGCCTCATGCGCGGCATCGCCGCGCACCACGCTGGCATGCTGCCCCTCATGAAAGAGAGCGTCGAACACCTGTTTTCGCGCGGCCTCGTGAAGATGGTGTACGCGACCGAGACGCTCGCGCTCGGTATCAACATGCCTGCCCGCACGGTCGTCATTGAATCGCTGACGAAGTGGAATGGCTCGGAGCACGTCTCTCTGTCCGCCGGCGAGTACACGCAGCTCTCGGGACGCGCGGGGCGCCGCGGTATCGACACCGAAGGGCACGCGGTCGTCTCGCATCGTGGGGGAGTGGCACCCGAAGAGG
>PPYE01661850.1_pt1 | contig 40381 bp, 37 predicted proteins | sample 1559881 | NCBI WGS metagenome assembly PPYE01 (sample SAMN08240022, study PRJNA423297) | Human gut metagenome, whole genome shotgun sequencing project. | reverse complement strand
GGATCGTATCAAATGAGCTGAAGCGCGATCTGGCTGGGCTGAACTGCGACCAGGGTGGGCCGGAGACCCGGAATAATCAATGAAGCCTCCGCCGCGTTTTTTCCTGCCAAAACACCTAAAACCAGGCTGAAGAATGCCATCACCAGCATGATCCCGCCATAAAAATATACCTTATCCAGATTTCCTGCCTGGATTCCCTCATCAATAATTTTTGATGTGATAAAAGGAATCAAAAGTTCCATCAGCGCTTCCAGCCCGGTAAAAACCGGAGTCAGGATGGCAGCCTTCTTATACTGCCCGAACTGTGAAATCAAGATTTTATACATATTTCATCCTCCTGCTGCGATCTGTTTTTATATTCATACACATCTTTTCAAGCCCCCTCCGGATCAATTCCATCTCATCTGCTCCAATTCCCGCACAGAGAACCTGCTGGATCTGTTTTCTATGGTCCAGAAGTGCTGCAGAAAGTCCGAAGGCTTTCGGCGTCAGCCGGATCCGCTTCTTTCTCTCATCTTCTGAAACCTCTTCCATTGTCAGGTACCCTTGTCTTTTCAGTCCTTTCAGCAGACTGGATACCGTGGCCTTGGAAAAGCCTGTTTCCCGATAGATCTGGGAAGCGAAAAACTCCGTCTTCTGCTGTGAAAGCATGTATTCCAGAAGAACACTCTGAGCAGGTGTAATGTCCTGGGAAAACCTCCTGCAGTTTTCATATTCTCTCAGTGAATTATTGAGCTGTTTAATAAGACGGAAAATGTCACCGTCAATCATAGATGTCCGCTCTCCTTTCTTTTTCAGCTGATCCATAAGCTTCGTACCTTTCGTATCTGAACAATTCGGTACTGACTTTTCTGTCAGCTTACAATCAGTAATTATACTCCCTTCCCCTTGAATGTGAATTCAAAAAATGTTATTATCAATAAAAATCATTTATCAATCATTGAAATAAAAAGGAGATTCCCGTCATGAATACCTTTCAGCTGAACTGCTTTCTGGCCGTATGTGATTCCCTGAATTTTGCCAGAGCAGCCGAAAAACTGGGCATTACCCAGCCGGCAGTAACCCACCAGATCCACACCCTTGAGGATGAGCTGGATGTAAAACTTTTTAACCGCAGCACCCGCAGCGTACAGCTGACGCCGGCCGGAATTCTCTTCCTTAATGATGCCCGTGAGATCCTGGAAATCTCCATGCGTGCAAAACGACGTTTTCATAATCCGGACATCCAGCATATCGAAAAATTCGTCCTGGGTGCGCAGAATTCATTTTATCTGACTCCTTTTTGTCAGGTATTCCGATCCATGCATGAAAAATATCCCTTCCTTCACCCCCGTTTCGATCTGGGGCTGATCTCCTACCTGTACCGGATGCTGGACGAAGAAAGTCTGGATGGAATCATTGGTTTTCAGGAACCATTTTCTCAGAAGGTGGCGTTTTCCTTCCGTGAGTTCGGAAAAGTTCCCATGTTCTGCGTCTGCCCATCCTCCCACCCCTTTGCCCTCCGCAAATCCATCCGCATCCAGGACACCGCCGGCGAAAAGCTGATTCTCACAGAAATGCCCAGGCTTCCCTCCTCCATTACCGAATTTCAGCGTGTTCTGCTGGAAGGCCGCGATGTTTCCGATATCTGTCTTTCCGCCTCCCACGAAACCAGCCTGTTTCTGACGGAAAGCGGTTTCGGCATCTCTTTCCTTCCGGCCATTAGCATTCCCAGTCATCCCGGCCTGGCCTTTGTTCCCATTGAAGACTGGAAAAAGCTTTCCTTTGGCATTTATTACAAGAATGCTCCCCGCTCTTCACCCCTTTCTCATTTCATCCAGCTTGCCAGAAAGGAGTTAAATCTGCCCCATACCGCTCATTCCTGAAAATCCAATAAAAAAAGTGCTGAAAGACCGTTCTTCTATGATCTTTCAGCACTTCATTTTCTTTTCAGGAAACTATACAAACCACAGTTCTTCTTTTGTGGTGGAGATCGCATCCGCTCCTGCATTAAAAGCTGCCATAATATCTTTCTTATCAGAAATCAGGCCCCCTGCGATAATGGGGATCTTTGTATATGCCCGGATCTCCTTCAGCACCTTCGGCATGATCCCCGGCATGACTTCGATCAGATCCGGCCGGAATGCATCGATTTGTTTCTTCGTGGTATTCATCGCCATAGAGTCGATGATAAAAGTCCGCTGGATTCCGAAAAGCCCCAGTTCCACCGCCCGCTTTACTAAAAGAGGCTTGGTACTGATAATGCCGTCAGCCTGGGTATTCTGCCGGATAAAATCCACAGCCACCTCCTTCTGACTCAGTCCCGCAGTCAGATCTGCGTGGACAATGGCGGTTTTCCCCTGCTCTTTTACCTGGCGGACAATACCTTCAATGCTGCAGATGTTCCCATACAGAATGAATACCACCTGACATTCCGACTCAAAACTTCTTTTCAGTCCGTTTTCATCCTTCACCGCAGCTATTACCGGAGAGGATTCCAGCAGTTCCATGGCCCTCATACATTCTGCCTTCTTCTGTCAGCCCAGCTTTTACAGACGGAGGGGTAATTGGTAATGACGCCGTCACAGCCCCACTGCTCCATCTTTTCCAGATCTCCCATATCATTTACTGTCCATACATTGACCTGAATGTCGTTATCTCTGCAGCTCTTCACCGTTTCTTCCGTCAGGTCCTTTACACCCGGGTGGTACGCCTGGAATCCGAATTGCCTGCAGTAATAGCCTGCATTGCCCAGATTCCGACCCTGCAGAGCGCCGCAGAAAGCATCCGGCGCCAGTTCCTTTATTCTTACCAGGGACATATGGTTAAAGGAAGAATAAAACACCCGATCTTCCAGACCGTATTTACGGACAATCTCCAGTGTTTTCTTTTCCAGTTCTTCATAATAATAAACCCCGGTCTTGATCTCAATGTTTGTAACCAGATTCTGCCCGGCTGCCCAGCTGCAGTACTCCTCAAAAGAGGGAATGGGGCAAAAACCGTACCGGTCTCCGAAAAGTCTGGACGCATCCAGCTTCCGCAGCTCCTCATATGTATAGTCCAGAACCCGTCCGGTTCCCCATGTGGTGCGGTCTACCGTCTCATCATGGATTACCACTACGGTTCCGTCCTTTGTCAGCTGTACATCCAGTTCGATCCCGTCACAGCCGGTCTCCGCCGCTTTCTCAAAAGCCAGCATGGTGTTTTCCGGATACAGCCCGCTGTATCCTCTGTGTGCGTATACCTTCACAAGTCAAATCTCCTTCCTGTCATTGTTTCATAATGCTGCAGTCAAAAATTTTAACCCAGCCATCACTTCATTGCCGCCTTGGAATATCCGGTCAGCATATATTTCTGGAAAATAAAGAACAGAATGATTACAGGGACCACCGCCAGAACAGCTCCGGCCATGATCTCATGATTATTCATGGTCTCATTTCCTGCAAATGTATTCTGAAGCTGGGCCAGACCGATGGTCAGTACCCGCCGCTTCTCACCGCGCGCAATGATCTTTGGCCAGAAATACGCATTCCAGCCATTGGTAAATGTTACCAGCGTTACCGTAAACAGTGTGGACTTGCACATGGGTGCAAGAACTTTGGTGATAATTCCCACTCTGCCCAGACCATCCATCCTGGCTGCTTCCACGTAGCTGTCATCGATAGCCATAAAGGTCTGTCTTAACATGAAAATATAGTAAGGGGAAACCGCTTCCGGAAGGATCAGTCCCAGGAATGTATCCGATAACCCCCAGTTTGCCATCATAATGTACAGAGGAATAAAAGTTACCTGAAGGGGGATCATCAGGGCACCCAGAACGATAATAAAGCAGACATTCTGCCCCTTGAACTTTCCCTTTGAAAAACCGTATGCCGCAAAGATTCCGGTAATTACCTGAGAAATCAGAATTCCTGCAGTCATTACTGCTGTATTCCAGTAATACTTTGCAAAGTTGCCTCTGTTTAATACGTTGATATAGTTTTCAAAATGAAATTCCCTGGGCCATAAGGTAGGCACGGCCAGAAGAATTTCTTCCTGTGACTTCACAGAAGATACCAGCATCCAGTAAATCGGGAAAACGATAATAAGCACAACGATAAGTGCTAAAACCCATTGAATCGCGGCCTTTATCCTCCTGTTCCTTTTCGCTGACTCGTTCCGCAAATTCGCAGCTGACAATTCCTGTTTGCCCATTGCGGTACCTCCTTATGAATCGTAAGTTATTCTGCCGTTTGAAATCTTCATCGTTGCCACCGTCACAGCCAGAAGAAGGACGAAGAAGAAAATCGCTACCGTGGATGCCCGGTCCATACGGAAATCCACCATCGCGTAGCGGTAAATATTATAGACAAATACTTCCGTAGATCGATACGGACCTCCCTGCGTCAGGATATCCACTGACTGGAATACCTTCATGGAAGAAATAAACGTAGTCACAAAGAGGAACAATGTAGTAGGTGAAAGCATGGGAAGGGTAATATTTACAAATTTCTGGAAAGAGCTGGCCCCATCCAGAGAAGCCGCCTCATAATAATCCGTGGAAATTCCCATCATAGCTGATAAATAAACCATCATGCCATATCCGATGCACCGCCATCCGGTCAGCATCAGAACAGAAATCAAAGCCGTATTCCGGTCACCCAGCCAGTCCACAGGATTGATCCCTGCTAAAGAGAGAAAATAATTTAAGATACCGGTATCGGTATTTAAAATCCACAAAAATACTACCGCCGCAGAAGACATGGCCACATATTTCGGCATGAACACAATTGCCCGCATCACTGAAAAAGCTTTGTTCATACGATTGAAGATCAGCGCGAAAGCCATTCCGCCTACAATAGTGATCGTCAGTTCACCAATGGAATACAGCACCGTAACCCGAAGGGAATTCCACAGGTACCTGGTACCGGACCCGTTAAAAAGCCATTCCCAGTTCTTAAAGCCCACATACTGCCAGGTATCCTTTAAAAGATTCCAGTCCGTAAAGCTGATCCGAAGCAATTCTGCAATGGGATAGTAGGTAAATATCGCAAGAAAAATCAAAACCGGAACGACGCAGAGAAAATCCTTAACGGCAGATACTTTTCTGGGATTAATTCCTTTTCCTTTCATAAAATAATGCCCCCTGATCTGGGGCTCCCCCTATAAAACAGGGGGAGCCTGCCGTTTTCTTATGAATCGCTTAAAATATCGTTGATCTCCAGTGCCATCTGTTCCATGGAATCCTGAACATCGCCATCCTCCAGAATCATTTCAGCCATAGCGTTCTTCCAGATACTAGACAGCTGAGACCATGCAGAATGCTGAATTCTCGGGTTGATCAGATCCAGATTGTCAAAAATAGCCTGGAATGCCGGCTTCTGCTCCAGGAAAGCCTGGCCCTCTTCGGTCTCCAGAACAGATTTTCTGGTAGGCATATATCCGGTGCCTTCTGTCCATGTCATATTTACATCTTTGCTGCAGAGATACTGCATAAACTGCCATGCTGCATTTTTTGTAGCCTGATCATTCTTTGCCGGAATCAGCAGAACGCAGCCGCCGATCTCCTGGTTCTTGGTCTCGCCGCCGGGAAGCCATGCCATACCAACTTCGAAATCGCACTGATCTACGTAAGTGTCATAAAGAGAGGTAGTATGTACTACAGACAGGGCATTTCCGGAGATGAAATTTGATCTCATATTGGAAGATGCATCATCAGCAGTACCGGTCCAGTAAGTATATCCGTTATCGCACCACTCTTTTAACTTTGCAGCAATAGAAACTGCCGTCTCGCTGTCCAGATCTGTCGTTACCTGATCGTCATTAATAATGTTGACGCCCTGGTTCAGATAGAAGGTCTCAAAATACCACTGATCCCATCCCGGGATAATAGTGGCATACCGCTCTGTGGTTCCATCCGCACCTTTTACCGTGCCTTCCTGCATGAAGGTATCCATCTCCTCCCAGGTAGTTGGAAGAGTAATTCCTTCTGCATCCACCAGGTCTTTATTGTAGAAAAGAATCTGCGTGGAAATCAGGAAGGGAAGGGATACCTGCTTCCCGTCATACTGAGATGCCGCGATCATACCATCACCGAAGTCCTCGATATCATAACCGGAAGCTTCGATATAGGGTGTCAGATCCTCCGTCAGTCCGCCTGCACCGTACTCTGCCACATAAGGAGTATTAGCCACAGTAATGGCGGGAAGGCCGTTGCCTGCTGCATGAGCTGCCACCAGAGCCTCATTTACATCAGAATAGCTTCCCACATACTCTGCCTGTACCGTGATCAGATCCTGGGAATTGTTAAAGTCTTCTACTACTTTTTCTACCGTATCGGAATACTGATCTTCCAGTGCATGCCACCAGGTAATGGTGATAGGTTCTGTCACTTCATAGGAAACCGGCTCTGTCTGCGCAGTTTCTCCGCCTTCTGCCGCCTCTGCCGCAGTATCTGCAGTTTCCGTGTTCCCTACTGCTGCCTTTCCGGTAGATCCGCCTCCGCTGCAGCCGGTCATCGTGCCCGCAGCCATAGCCGCTGCTAATACCAATGCCAATCCTTTTTTCATAAATTTTCTCCTTTCGTTTTCCCACATGGCTGCCTTTTGCCCTTCACGCAGATTTTTTGATAAATAAAAATCCTGCCTCGGGCAGCCTTTTCTTCTGCATTTCGGGCATAAAAAAGAGGTACAGCGAAAAAACACATATGGAATGTGTTTCTTCTTGCTATTCCCTCATTTTCTCTGCAGCAGACCATATGTAATTTACAAAATGTTTATGATTTTATGGTATCACAAAAGACATGGCCTTGCAAGCGATTTCTTGTGAATTTTACATACTTTTTACATATTTTACATGGATTTTTTGCGCACTTTTGTCCATCACCAAACTTTATTGACTATTTTTTCACATTTTTTCGGCATTTTATCCAGTTTTTACGATTCTGTTTTTATGTCATTTTCCATATATTTTCGGAATACGCTGCCGAAAAGATGAGAGGATGCATAGCTGGCAATGGTAAACCACACCATGAAAAATTCCGGGAGAAAGTAAGTAATTACGGCAAAAATTCCGTAAATTACCATTATGGTAACCGACACATACAGATTCCCCACTGCCATAATAAAAGAATGGACCACTGCCTTTTTTAAAGTCACACGAAAAAAAGCTGCCAGGGGAAATACGTAGAGACTTGTTAATAAATAAACAAACAGAAGGCTCACCAGAACCACTCTGGCTGCCCACTTTACCGTTCCTGGAAAGGGCAGAAACTGACAGCAGTACAGATCAAGCACCAGAAAGGCCCCAGCTGCTGCCATCAGGATCCACAAGACCGTGGCCTGAACAAAGTTCTGCTTAAACCCTTTCCAGAATGTCTGCCACACATATCCCTCTTCATCCCGGGCAAGCTTCAATGTATACTGAAACATTGCTGTTGTAGCGGCACCTGCTGTGACAATCGGAAGAGAAAACAGCAGCCACAGAAAACTGAGGACGCAGAGATTTACGATCTTCTCAATAAAAGACCAGAACCGGTTTTGCGGATTAAAAATGCCGTTTACATTGAAATTCATTGCTATATCCTCCCTTATCTTCTGCCGGATCTTATTTTCCTTTCAGACAAGTATACCATTTTCTTCCTTTTTATGCTACAATAACATGATGATACCAGGAGCAAAAGTCTAGGAAATACAGTACAAAAAAGAAAAGTCAGGGAGGTTTTTATGGGAATCGGCAGCCGGCTGAAAAGCAACTGGAAACATGACAGAGAAACATTAAAGGCGCTGCCTTTCCGGCAGAAGCTTGGCTTCCTTGCAGATTATTACCGGTGGGTCATCCTTCTTCTTCTGATCCTGTTTCTTCTGTTTTATTATATAGGGGATCTGGTCTGGCAAAGCCATCAGACCATTGATCTGCAGGGATTTTTCTTAAATGACAGGCAGGATCTTTTTCCCGCCCGGAAACTGACCGATGAATTCAGCGATTATCAGAATACGCCTTCGGGCCATCGCATTGCCTTTGAGGATTCGCTTTATGTGGATCTGGATTCTTCCAGTGAATACAATGCTGCCAGCCAGGGAAAACTGGTTGCCTACATTGCCGCCAGAGAACTTGATTTTTTGGTTGCACCGGAAGAACTTGCCCGGTATTATGCCCAGTCCTTCCTTTTGTATGATCTGGAAGAACTTCTGCCCGCCAGCCTGGCGGAATATCTTCAGGAGGATTTTTACTATGCCGCAGACGGAACCGGCAAAGAAAAGGCGTGCGGACTGAACCTCTGCCGCTCCCGTTTCCTTCAGGATCCCGCCTATGACGGAAAAGAGCAGTACTACCTTCTGGTTCTGTCCTACACGCCTCACACGGATGCTATGGTTTCCTTCATCCGGTACGCTTATAACTTAGACTCATGATCTTAAACAGCCGGCCATCTCGCCCAGTGAAGCAAAGACTGCGTCCGGCTTATATTCTGCCGTTTCCACATCTTCCAGGGCAGCTTCCCCGGTAAGCACCAGGAAGCCTCTCGCCCCATGTTTAACCCCTGCGGCAATGTCCGTATACAGCCGGTCTCCCACAAAAGCTGTCTGGCTGACCGGCACACGGGTATGTTCAAAAATCATCTTTACCGTTTCCTCATAAGGCTTCCCCAGATATTTCGGGAATCGGCCTGTGGAAAGAGAAATGGCGCTGCAGATGGCGCCGCAGTCGGGGATAAAACCTCCCGGCACCGGGCAGTTTACATCCGGATGGGTGGCCAGATAGGCTGCGCCTTCTCGGATAAAAGTACAGCCCTTCTCCAGCTTTTCGTAAGTCAGAGTCTTATCAAATGCCACCAGCACCACATCCGGCGCTTCCTCCGTCAGAGTGATGCCGGCTGCCCGCATGCTCTCTTCCAGGGAAGGGGTTCCCTGTCCCATAAAAAAAGTGCCGTCCATATCCAGCACGAACAGCTGCGTCTCCTCTAACATTGCCCGCTTCTTCTCATCCAAGTTTCGCTTCTACCCCTTTCTGCAGAAGGGGGCAGACGAAAAGTCTGCCCTTCTGCGGATTCTTAAGCTTTGTCTACCGCTTTTGTTGCGATCACCGGAACGCCGGTGCCTGCACAGTCTTTAATAATCACATCTCCGATGGCTACCGGCGCTTCTGCCGATGCCTTGTGGATTTCATCCATTACATCAAATATCCGGTCTTTGGGAATGTCGGACTTTGTCTTCACTGACACCATTCTGATCACGCCGTCCTTCACCCGCACACTGGAAGTAACAATCCTGGTGGGGCTTAACACTTCCTTCTTCGCGTAATCTTCACCGCGCCTGCATGTATTTCCGCTTACTGAAATCTCCTCACCATCCATCCTGACGGTCAGAGGACAGCCTAACGGGCAGCCGATACAGATTAATTCTCTTACCTCCATCTTACTCCACCTCCGTGCGGATCACGATATTTTTTAACTCCGGATAATCCGAAAAGCTCTCTTTCTTTAATACGATCTGTTCCATCTCTCCCGGCGCCAGGACCTTTTTTTTGCGGCGGATCACTGGAACGCCGTCATAGTAAACCGTAATATACCGGTCCCGATACACATCCGACACACGGAAACGGACCGTAACCGAATCCTGCATATTGATAATATCCAGGGTCTGGGGAACGGTATAGCGCACTCCGTTTTCCGCAGTAATCGCCACTTTGCGGCCCGCCTTTTTCTCCCCGGCCTTTACGTAAGCAGCTGCATTTTTTCCCGCCAGAGACGCCTCTTCCGATACATAATCCACCAGGTCATGTACATGCAGCACATTGCCGCAGGCAAAAATACCTTCCTGGCTGGTTTCCAGGCAGTCATTTACCTCCGGTCCCGAAGTCACCGGACTCATGGCCACGCCAATTCCGCGGCTCAGCTCATTCTCCGGAATCAGGCCTACGGAAAGAAGAAGAGTATCGCAGTCATAATGCTCTTGTGTTCCGGGAATCGGCTTCCTGTCCGGCCCTACCTCTGCCAGAGTAATGCCGGTAACCCGCTCTTTGCCCTGAATGTCCACCACTGTATGGCTTAATTTCAGCGGAATGCCGTAATCATCCAGACACTGAACAATATTCCGCTTAAGTCCGCCGGAATAAGGCATCAGTTCTGCCACTACTTTAACCTTTGCTCCTTCCAGAGTCATCCGTCTGGCCATAATCAGACCGATGTCCCCGGAACCCAGAATGACCACTTCTTTTCCTACGCTGCAGCCTTCAATGTTCATCAGACGCTGGGCCGTTCCTGCTGAATAAATGCCTGCAGGCCGATATCCCGGAATGTTCAGTGCTCCTCTGGGACGCTCCCGGCATCCCATGGCCAGGATCACAGCTTTGGCTTTTACCGTAGAAAGGCCGTCCTCCCGGTTAATGAAAGTAACTTCTTTTTCCTTGCTGATATCGATAACCATGGTATTCAGACGATATGGTATCTTCTCCTCCTGTGCCATAGCGATGTATCTGGCCGCATATTCCGGCCCGGTCAGCTCTTCTTTAAAGGTATGGAGACCGAATCCGTTATGGATGCACTGGTTTAAAATTCCGCCAAGACAACTGTCCCGCTCCAGGATCAGAATATCCTGAATCCCGGCTTTTCTGGCCGCCACTGCCGCTGCAAGACCGGCCGGTCCTCCTCCGATAATGACAATATCATGTTCCATCATAACGCTGCCCCCTCCTGCTTCTCACCGGTCAGCATATTGGAACCCGGTGCATTTTTGCAAATTTCTTCCATTGTGACTCCCAGCTCTCTGGCCAATATTTCTATGGTTCTGGGCGTACAGAAGCCTGCCTGGCACCGCCCCATTCCCTGGCGCACCCGGCGCTTGATCCCGTCCAGGGAAACCGCACCAGGACTGCGGCGAATGGCATCGAGAATCTCTCCTTCACTGACACCTTCACAGCGGCAGATAATGGTGCCGTATTCCGGATGCTCTTTAATCAGAGCTGCTCTCTCCTCCCGGCTCATCTTTTCCGGTCGGATAAAGCCTTTCCGCTTTCCATTCCATGTCTCCTTCCTGGGAGCCTGAAGCTTCTCTGCCACAAGTTCAGCCAGATATACGCCAATGGCAGGCGCACTGCTTAATCCCGGCGACTCGATTCCTGCCGCATCAAAGAATCCCGGCGCATCCTCCGCCTCTCCGATGATAAAATCATCTCCATCCTCGTGAGCACGCAGGCCGCAGAAGGAAGTAATCACCTGGCGGAATGGAATATCCTTCACTCCAAGTCCAGCCTTCTGCATCACTTCTGCCAGCCCCTCCGCCGTGGTTGCCGTACATTCCTTATCTTCAATATCTTTTGCCGTAGGACCGGTCAGAAGATTTCCATGTACTGTCGGCGCTACCAGAATTCCCTTGCCCAGCTTTCCAGGCAGCTGAAAAATTGTATGAGATACATGGGAACCGGCTTCCTTATCCAGAAGGCAGTAGTCGCCCTTTCTTGGGGTAATGTGGATCTTTTTTTCGCTTACCATATTGTGGAATACATCGGCGTAAACACCAGCTGCATTTACAATACAATCTGCATAAAAAACCGTATCCTCCGCCTTCAGCACATATCCCGTATCATGCTTTTCTATAGACCGGATCCCGGTATTAAAGGAAAATTCCACACCGTTTTCACAGGCATTTTCCGCCAGGGCGATGGTCAGACCAAATGGGCAGACAATGCCGCCGGTGGGCGCATACAATGCAGCCGTCACGGAATCCGTCACATTGGGTTCCATGGCCCGTACCTGGTCGCCGGTAAGGATCTCAAGGCCCTCCACGCCGTTTTTTATGCCCTTCTGGCGCAGTTCCTCCAGGGCCGGCATATCTTCCTGAGAAAAGCAGAGAACCAGCGAACCATTTCTCTTAAAGTCAAACTCCAATTCCTCAGCCAGATCCCCCATCATCCGATTTCCTTCCACGTTGAACCGGGCCTTCAGAGACCCGGGTACTGCGTCATACCCTGCATGGACAATGGCGCTGTTTGCCTTGGATGTGCCGGAGCAGACATCCTCCTCCCGCTCCGCCACACATACCTTTAAGTCCCAGCGGGAAAGCTCTCTGGCAATGGCGCAGCCGGTTACACCAGCGCCGATCACCACCACATCGAAACTCTTTTCCTTCATTTTCTTCCCTCCATTTTTATTTCCGCGGGCAACGAGCCAAGGGGACATGCTTGCATGCCCATTTGGCGACTGCCGCGAGGGTCAAAAACCCCGCAGCTCTGCCGCGCTGCAAATTTAGTGCCCCATAGCTTGCTGCGGGGTTTTTGACTGAAACGAATGTTATCGTTTAATCACTGATCGTCATAACGGCATCATTCTCCGCAAGCTTGGAAAAGAGCCCTGCCTTATCCAGCCCCGGCGGATAGATCACCTCAAATTCTACTTTGATCTCGTCTTTTTTATTTTTGTGAACCTTGACAGAAGCAATATCAACCCGGCAGCTTTCCAGGTATTCCTCCATACTCTTGACTGCCCCTGCCTTTTTGACAATGGTCATGCGGATCGTCCCGCAGGAAGCCACCTGGGCGAAATAATCAATCCGATGCATCAGTTCCTGAATCAGGACAATCATAAGCGCGGATACAATGCCAATCACATAAAGGCCGCATCCCATGGCCAATCCCACTCCTGCTGTCGCCCAGATTCCTGCCGCTGTAGTCAGGCCGCTGACCAGATTGTTCCTGACAAAAATCACGCCAGCGCCCAGGAATCCTACACCGCTTACCACCTGTGCCGCTACTCTGGCCGCATCATAGCTCTCCACATCAAAAAATCCATATTTGGAAACAATCATGATCAGAGCCGCTCCCATGGCTACAATGGCATGAGTCCGGATACCGGCAGATTTATTCCGGTTCTTCCGTTCATGGCCGATGAGAAGCCCAAGCACACAGGAAATCCCGATCCGCAGCAAAAGTTCCGCCTGGACCAGGAGATCCTCCATGCTGCCCAGTCCGATCATATCAAATACCGTCTCCATCTGCCGCCTCCTTCTCATCCTGCTCTTTTTCATCAGGGACGCAGTTCCGATGAAATAAAAAAAGAACAGGAAGAAGGCGCATATCCTGCGCCTTACTACCCTGCTCAGTCATCTCTTAGGCAACTTATTCACATTGTAAAAACATATGTCCCTGAATCAACGCCGCCGGACCGGCGGCATACCTTCGTAGTAATAGTATCACGGGGGTGGGAAAACTGTCAAGCAAAATGTTCACTTTGCACAAAATCCATCGGCTGCTTCTCATTCAAATCAGCATAACCCAAAAAAACACATTGACGCCCGCCCAAAAGAGGATTATTCTTTTGTAATGGAAATTATTGCTTCAGGAGGATCATTATGCATACACGACACAGCAAAAACAGCCGCCATCCCCGAGTCATGCTGATTTTCTCCATGGCCGTTTTCGGAACACTGGGCGTGTTTACCCGAAACATCCAGGTATCTTCCGGTGAACTGGCATTATACCGGGCAATTCTGGCAGCAGGACTGATCCTGGTCTATCTGCTCGTTACCAGGCAGCCTGTCCCCTTTTCTTCCATCAAAAAAGAGATCCCGTTTCTTCTGGCATCGGGCGTTGCAATGGGGATCAACTGGATTCTTCTGTTTGAAGCTTACCGCTACACCACCATTTCCGTAGCTACATTAAGCTATTATTTTGCCCCGGTCATTGTAACTGCAGTCTGCCCTTTCCTCTTCCACGAACGGCTTACAAAAAAACAGCTGTTTTGTTTTATCATGTCTACTCTGGGGCTCTTTATGATCATTGGCGCAGGATACGAAGCCGGCGAAGGAAAGGATCTGCCGGGAATTTTCTGCGGCCTTGGCGCGGCGGTATTTTATGCGGCTGTTATCCTGTTAAACAAGTTCATCAAAAACGTAACAGGAATCCACCGTACCCTTCTGCAGTTTTTTGCAGCAATTCTCGTTCTGATTCCTTATGTGGCACTTACCGGAGGAACTCATCTGAACGCTTTAAGCAATTGGGGACTCATCTGCCTCCTGATCGTAGGCCTTGTCCACACCGGAATTACCTACTGCCTGTATTTTTCCGCCTTAAAGGATCTGCCGGGACAGGAGACTGCAATCTTAAGCTATATTGACCCGCTGACAGCCGCCCTGGTTTCCGTAACCTTGCTGGGTGAAAGCATGACACCTCTTCAGGTGATGGGAGGAGCCTTTATTCTTGGCTTTACCTTATGGAATGAAAAAGAATGAGAAACAGCAATATCTGTCCCCATCTCCGTATATCCATTCACCGCCAGATCGATCCATAATTCAGAGAACCTTTCTGCAGGATTCCTACCATTCTTTCTGTATCTCCCCTTCTTTTATTCCATAAGTATCCATAAAGCTCTTTAAATCCTTCTCTCCCTTTATCAGCATCATATCTTCAAATTTGCCCGAATCTCCTTCCCGGAATCCCGCCACCTTTTCTCCGGTACAGATACTGGCTCGTATCACCGGGATCTTTCCCTCCTGCCTCCATAAAGTCTGCACCGCCTTTTTTCTTCCAAACATAGCCCCTCTCCTTCCTTAACCAGTTCGTCTCCGGCACATATTCATTATGGCGCCGGCACACAGCCATCAGCAATACCGGCAGCCAGTCTCATTCATAAGGAGAAATCAGCCCCAGAGACGCCTTCAGCCTGAGAATCCGGAGTACGGACTCATCAATCCGCGTCTCGTCAATCTCTCCCGATTCCACTGCCTGAAGCACCGCCGGCACCTGAATCTGGAAATCCGTACAGCATAAAAGATCATTTCCCGCTTTCACTGCCAGCACTGCGGCTTCCTCATCTCCCGTAAACTGCCGTATGCCGTCCATGGACAGATCATCTGTAATGATAACTCCGTCAAACCCCAATTCCTCCCGCAGAATCTGATGCACCTGCCGGGAAAGGGATGCCGGATACTGGCTGTCCATAGACGAAACAATATTATGGGCAGTCAGAACCACATCTGCACCGGCCTGGATTCCCGCCTGAAAAGGAAGGAAATCCGCCTGCCGAAAAGTTTCCAGCGGTCTGGCATCATAAATGACAGATGTGTGGCTGTCTCCATTATCTCCGTATCCTGGAAAATGCTTCAGCACGCTCCCCATCCCGCTTTCTTTCATGGCCAGGACCACGGTTCTTATATAATCCGCCGTCTCCTCCGGTCCAAGCCCCAAAGCGCGGTCATACATAAACGCTTCCGGATCTTCCGTCACATCACATACGGGAGCAAAATTCAAATTAATGCCAAGGCTTTTTAACAGCTGAGACTTCTCAAGGGCATCCTGGCGCACCAGATCCAGCCCTCCCTGGGCATAAAGTTCCTGGGGAGAAGCAAAGGGTGCATCCCGATACTGCGAAAACCGGCTTACCCGATTCACAGTACCGCCCTCCTCATCCACTCCGATCAGCATGGGATACGGCGCGGCCTCCTGATAAGAAGCGATCATTTCTGCCGCTTCCTGGCTGTTCTTCCCTTCAAAGTCCCTGGCAAACAAAATATATCCCCCAAAGCAGTATTCAGATGCCATCTCCTCCGGATTCTCTTCCGGGCACCGGGCCATAAACATCTGTCCCACCTTCTCCTCCAGGGTCATGCCATCCAGTACAGTCTGGAGCCACTCATCCATTTTCTCCTGAGGATCTTCTTCTTTCGTGACGATCATGATCTCCCCCTCGTCATTTGCCTCTGATGTCTTTTCTTCCGCTGTGGTTTCTGTAATGTACTCCACCGGTGGGCGGCAGCCGAAAAGACCGGCAGATACCGCAGCCACTGTCAGGACAGCCCCAAAAATCTTCTTTCCGGGCAGAGGTTTTCTTCTCATAGGCTCACTCCTTTGCCAATTCCTTTATTCCGCTGTCATTCTGCATCTCATTATCCCCATCTTCTTCATCTTTTTTCATTGTAATGCAGAAAAAAGAAAATGACAACCGATTCCAGAGTCTCCCGATATTTAAAGCTTCATCAAAATCTTCTCTCCGTCCGCTTCCGAAATTCCCAGAGCATTGATCGCCTGTTCCGCTGTAAAATGCAGATTTTTTATTAAATTCTGCACACCCTGCAGCTGCATATATTCTGCAGCATCTGCAGCTGCTTTCCGGGCCGCTTCTGCCGCTTTTGCAGATGCTTCTCTTGCTGCTTTTTCACTTGTCTCTCTTTTTACTTTCTCAGATGCCTCATCAATCATTTGCTGAATCGCTTCACACACACGGATCTCCTCCTTTCCTTCCATGTCCAGCCTTGCGCCGACACAGGTATTCAGTAAATCGATTTCTTTCCGTCCAAACCTGACTTCTGCGCCATCTCTGCTAAGCCAGGTTTTCATTCCTTCTCTGTCCTTTGAATATTTGATTCTTCTGTTTCCATCATCTCCCGCAGCGTCCGCGGACCATCCCACTCATCTGGCGAAAAAAGAAGGATCAGCGTAATCACAGGGAAGAGTTTATCCTCTTGGTAAAAACCAGACAGGAACTCGCTGCCCCCATGTCCTTTATGATCTCCGGATTCCCGGTGTCTCTTTGCTGTCAGTTCCACCTGCCTGGCATACTGCAGCGCATCATACAGCAGATTCTTAACCGGAGCCGCGTAATGAACCGATGTCTGATTTTCAATTCCCAACAGCAGATAAGCAGCCTTTCCATTCTCCATAAAAACTGCTGATTTCAGCACATCTCTGTACTTCTGCACCGGTTCACCTCTGCCGTCCGCACCAAAAGGATATGACAATTCTGTACTGTCCAGCTCCCTAAGCTGCTCCGGATGGAGTACCTGCCTGCCGCCGTACAGATAAAAATTAAACGCATCTGCAAAAATATCACGCTGCCCTGTATAAGCTTTCGCTGCCGTATCCGCTCTTCCCACCGATTTCCTCCCGCTCATTCGTGTTTCTCTTATGACGATATATTATCCTATTTTCCATATTTTGTCAATCTCTTTTTAGCTGCCCCATCATCGCCACAGACCGCTGTATTCTTTTATTATTTATTCTTTTTTGTTACCGATACATGGTTATCACGAACATTTAAAACAGGGGAAATTCTTAATAACGCAGGCCAAAATTCATCTCATAATAATTTCCGTCTGTATCACGATAGGCATAAGCCTTTCCATTCTCGTCCTTTAAAGAATCGGGCATATACTGGTCCTTATCGTATCCGGGCACATCATTGGGGCTGATGCACACGCCGTTTTTATCTACCGCCAGCACCTCATCCCCTCTCGGAAACGTAAGGGGGAGCTTTCCGGTGGGGGAAAAACGGCCGAAGATCACATCCAGGACAGCAGACACATACGTATCGAAGCCGCACAGGAATGCATCGCAGAAGGGTTCCACATTGCCAACCTCCCAGGCCAGCGTTACATTTACATTGGCGATCACCTTGCCGCCGTTTTTGTGAATAGCCTTGGCGATCTCGGCGATCCGGCCTGCGCCTGCCAGAGTGGTCTCTTTATGGGTCTCTTCCGTGGGACGTCCTTCATTGTCCACATTGGGAACATCCTTTCCGTCACACAGATCCAGTTCCAGATAACCGGGCGTTGCGTTAAAGTACTCTCCGGATGAGGGATTCAGTAAAAGCACGGCATAATCCGCTTCCCGATAATCATCAGTAAGTTCAGCCGTTCCCTGAAGCTGCTGCCGCAGGGACTCTGCAGCCGCCCTGGCAGCCTCCGAATTCTTGTTAAAGCACTCTGCGTAAACCTTCTTTCCTTCCAGCTTGTCTGCGGTAAGCGGAAGTACGCCATCGTTCTTAAGAAGCACTACGCTCTTTCTGTGAACGTCCATGGCCTTGTCCCAGTCGGACGGATCAGCGATCACTTCTGCAGCCTTCTTCGGATCGCGATACGGGTTCTCGAAAAGGCCCAGCTTAAACATCTCAGTCAAGGTTCTGGTAACCGCCCGGTCCAGAGCTTCATCTGTCAGAACCAGCTCTTCTTTGGAAAAGCCTTCCGGAAGCGGATGATTCTCATAATAGTCATTCGATGCACGGTCATAGGCCTCGCGGCCAAACTGATTGTCAAAAAGGCCGCTGATTAAATCCACACCTGCGTTATTCACGGCAAAGCCGATCCGCTCCGGCTTATCCAGCATCTCCACGCCCCAGCTCATATTGTGGACAATGCCGGTATCCGAGTTGATATAGCCCTTAAATCCCATCTGATTACGGAGAAGTCCATCAATAAATGGTTTATTATAAGCAAAGCCGTAAGGCTGCATCTCCATGGGAGCTCCGTTCTTATCTGTCTGAGGCGCGCTCTTTGCAGCTGCCGGTTTTGCATAATAAGGCATGATGGAAGAAGCATTGCAGTCCACCGCCACCTGAAAGCCCGGAATATGGTACTTCTCCAGAGAGCCTTCCGTCTGGTACACATTCCACTGTCCCATCTGATAATGGGGATCAAAACCGTTCTCTCTGGCGCCGCCTCCCGGGAAATGCTTCACCGTCATGGCCACACCGTCCGCTGTCACGCCATCTTCACTTCCCTGAATCCTGGGAATAATATGGCGGAAGATCTCGCAGATCAGCTGCGGATCTTCGCCAAAGGTTCCATAGGTCCGCTGCCAGCGGGGATCAGAAACCACATCAGCCATGTACATGTATCCCTTTTTAAGACCCACAGCATCCCATTCTCTGCGCACACAGTCTGCAAAATCATCCACAAGGTCGATGGAATCTCCCTTCACTGCAGCGGCAATGCCAAGGGTTCCCGGCCATGCAGCAAAGATTCCTGCCGCGTCATTCATGCCGAATACCAGTTCTCCGTTCTCATTTCTGGAATTCGACACCACCTGTACAGGAACGAAGTGTTCACATTCCTCTGCTACTGCGTGAAGCTGGTTCAGCCAGTCCGCCAGGTCTTCCGGCACAGGATTTGCACGCAGGATCAGATGGCGCGCAAACCATTTCTTAATTAACTCCGTGGTTCCCGGAAGATGCTGCTCACCGAAGATCGTCTTTCCAATGAACTCTGCATCATCCAGAGTACCGGACTCATCCAGCTGCGGCTGATGATCCGGGAACTGGCTTAAGTATTTGCCCATCCGCCAGTCCGAAATAAACAGCTGGGCAATCTTTTCATCTGTGGTCAGGGCTTTTACATAAGCCCTGGCCCTTTCTTCTGCCGGCAGGCGCCAGTCATCATAAGGCTTGAAATCACCGCTGCCGTCCAGATCTTTAAAATACAAACCATCCTTTTCAATGACCTTCCGTGATACGGTCCCGATCACCGGACCATTGGAATTCTTATAATACTTTACATTTTCCGATGCTTTTTTTGCCATTTGCTGCCTCCTGTTATTTTTTGCGGCGTTTTGCCAGTTCAGCTACATTCGCCCCTACTTTGTTCTTGGTCAGAGGATAAATAAATAACAGCGCCAGAGCTACTGCAATCAGACCGATTGCTGGAATAACACAGGACAGATTAAAGATATTCTCCAGAATTTCCGGATAGCTGGCAGGATCTGCTGCAACCGCATCAGAATATCCGATCATGGTCATCAATCCGCCGATCATACCGGAGGATAATGCCTGTCCAAGCTTTCTTGCAAAGGAATATACGGAATAAATCGTACCATCCTCGCGGACACCATTCTTTACCTCTGCATCATCGATAACATCTGTGATCATAGCCCAGATAACCGTGTTGAACATGCCCAGTCCGATATAGGAAACTGCATAGAAGGCTACAAATACCATGGCATTCTGAGGACGAACCACCAGGCATACCAGCCATACTGCGGCGCCGAACAGACAGGATACTACAGACATCTCTTTCTTTCCCACCTTTGCTGCGATCTTTGCTGCAAAGGGAGCGCAGATAAAGAGGACGCACAGGTTGCTGGCCAGAGAGGACATGGACTGTGCAGAAGCACTGTTATAGTAAACCGGGAATACATAAGGAGCCATTCCGCTCATGCCCAGCATACCTAAAAGCAGCATGATAGCAGCAGCGATAATTCCTAACAGGGCACGATTGCTTACAATGCTCTTAATCATTTTTCCTACATCCAGCTTGCTGGTGTTCTGGGGCACTTCCACACGCTCAGTTACCAGCTGGAAGCAAAGCAGGTGACAGATAATACCGCATACAGCAAACACGCCGGCGATAATGGTCATACGGCTTCCCACCAGAACCGTAGCTCCGTTTACCGTCTCATAAGCGTTCATGGGGGTACCGGTACCGATTACCAGGCTGGCCATGGTAGCGCCGATGGTACGGAAAGTAGACAGCTGTGCACGGTCATTGGGATCAGAAGAAACAGCAGATGCCATGGATCCGTAAGGAATATTTACGGATGTATAGAAAATGGAACCCCAAAGCAGATAAGTAAAGAACATCCAGAAAATCTTAAACCCCATGGGCATCCCGGCAAAGCCGGACTGGAAGATCAGGAAAGCTGCAATTCCTAAGGGGCCGCACATCCGGCGGATCCACGGTTTAAATTTTCCGTCCCTGGTGGGCTTGGACCGGTCTACGATCTGGCCCATGGTTACGTCAGTGACCGCGTCTACAAAACGGGCCGCCATCATCAGAAATCCTACAATGGCCGGCGCAACCCCCATTACATCGGTGTAGAATTTCATCATAAACATAGAGGACAGCATAAAGGTAAAGTCGTTTCCGAAGTCACCCAGCGCATATCCGATTTTATCCGCCATGCCGAAAGGCTTGACATTTGTTTTTGTATTTGCTGCCATATTACTTCTCCTTTTCTTTTTTATCGCGGCAGCTGTCATAACTTTTTATGACAGCTGCCAGGTTCACCTTCCGTTCATACCTTATTGATCTGGATCAGCTTCGCATTCAGACTTTCCCGGAAGCCATCCGGCACCAGGCCGCTGGACATTTTAAGAATTCCCTCTACCGACATTGAGCGCATCATATCCCACATGCCCTTGCCTGGCTCCACCGTAAAGTTTGTAGCCAGCTTCACGGCCTTTGCCGCCATCTCCATGGCCTCCGGGCACCTGGAAATTTCTTCCATGGTATCTTTTATGCTGTACTTGCCTTCCGGAAATTCCATGGGTGCAGCCAGATCCATGCTGCCTACTGTGGAGAACCAGTTTGCCACGCCTTCCGCCCTCTCGTTTACCTCGGGAAGTACATAGATCTCCGGCTCCTTCTCCACCTTCTCCAGGGTGATAGAATCCTTTGCACATCCGGCGTCCGCCACCAGGATATTCATGCCCTCTTTCAGTGCTGCTTCAAACACAAACACTTTTCTGGCAGACTGCTTTTCCACTATCTGGCCGTTTACGTACAGTGTTACCACCGGCTGGTTGGAATATACTCTCACCTGGGTAGTCTCTCCTGCTCTCTGGGCATATCTCCGTCCGCAGATATGCACCATGGGCTTTTTGCTCCAGTAAGCCTGATATACATAGAAGCTGTCCTTTTTGGTCTTCCGGTCCATGGTCACAAGGCCCTTGTTGTTCCGTCCTGCTACCCCGCCTTCATTTCTGGCTGCACAGCCGAAATCAAACATGTTCCATACATGGCTGGACCAGATCCAGGGACGCTCATCCAGAACCTTGGCCATATGCTCATGGTACAGCGCCTGATATTCCTCGGAGTAGTCCTTGCAGGCCGGATTCGGCCCGTGGTTGGTGATGACGCCTTCGCAGCCGTACTCGCTTAAGCCTACGCACAGATCCGGATGTCTCTCATGGAAGCGGTCCAGCCAGGGACCATTGTCCTCCATTTTTCTGCCGTACCATCCGAAGTAATGGTTCCAGCTGATCACATCGGTGATGTGGTGCATGGGACTGTCCACCGGTGTCATGGATACATGGGCAATGGTGGTCAGTCTGGTGGGATCCAGTTCTTTTGCCAGAGCATTTAACTCCTTATGGTTCTCTACCAGTTTCTCGGAAATGCCGCCGATGAGGATCTCATTGGAAATGCCCCAGAAGCAGATGGAAGGATGGTTGTAGTTCTGGATGATCAGTTCCTTTAACTGATTCATGCAATTTACATGCGCTTCCGGATCCTTGTTAAACACGCTGATGAAAGGAATCTCTGCCCAGATAATAAAGCCCAGTTCATCGCAGGCATCGTAAAAGTCCTGGGAATGCTGGTAATGGGCCAGACGGATCGTATTGGCTCCCAGTTCCTTGATGATCTTTGCGTCTTCGTAATGATCTTCCCTGGTCAGGGCATTTCCTTTATACAGACGGTCCTGGTGACGGCTTACGCCGCGAAGGGGCGTCTCGGCTCCGTTGAGGATAAATCCTCTGTCGGGATCGCAGGAGAAACTGCGCACGCCGGCCTTTACTGTAACCTGGTCATAAGCTTCATTTCTTCTCTGCAGCGTAGCTGTAACGGTATAAAGGTACGGGTCATCGATTCCCCACAGCCTGGCATCCGGAACATACAGACTCACTGCCGGGGCATCTGCCGGACGGCATCCGCCTGCCACTTCATTCCCCTCTGCATCCAGTATGGAATAAAGGACGGTAAAATTCTCATCTGGATTTGTCACGTAGCTGTTCAGCTCAAAAATTGCTCCGCCCCAGTCACAGGGCTTCGGCGTTACCGCCACTCCCGGTCCTCCGAAATAATCCAGGTCAAAATGGGTGTTGGGAACGCTGATCAGGTTTACGCCGCGGTAAAGTCCTCCGTAGAAGGTAAAGTCCGCAGACTGGGGATATACGCTGTCCTTGTACTCATTGGAACAATTGATCACCAGAAGATTGTCTGCATCCGTCCGGCAGAGATCCGTTACATCAGCCCGGAAAATGGAATAACCGCCTTCATGGTAAACGGCTTCTTTTCCATTGACGTAAACTCTGGCCTGCTGTCCTGCCGCCAGGACTTCCACATAGACCCTTCCTCCGGGCAGAGGCTGTTTCGGAGCAGCAAAGGTTTTGGCATACCAGCAGCTTCTCCGGTCATAGCTTCCGTTTCCGTCATGTCCGTCCACCGCATTCCATGTGTGCGGCAGATCCACATCCTGCCAGTCTGCCGGCAAGGCAGCCGGAAGGCCCGCATCTTTCTGGATGAATTTCCATCCTTCGTTCAAATTGATGACGTTTCGCATAGCACTCCTCCTGTTTCATTTTCTGAATCTTTTACTTCATAGATTAAATTCCGCGAAATTTCCTTGGTTTATATTATAACGGATTTTTTCTTTTTCCCTTAGCACTATTTTCGTTGATTTTAGCACATTTTTTTTGTTATCATATTTTCAATATATATATTGTGCTATTTTTTCAATCATTTTGTCGATTTCGGGAGGTTTCACTTGTGAAAAAAGCAGACTTGTTTGAGATTATGCTTGCTGCATATCAGAACTACGGAGTTAATACAGTATGCCTGTGGGATATTGACAAAGAAATCGAAGCGGTGGACCTGGGGTTCCGCAAAAAAATGGCTTCCCATTTCGATTACCACGCTCCTGCCGCTGCCCTGAAGCAGCACCTGAAGGAAGGCATTATTTATCAGTATGAAGACGATCTGTGCTTAAATTATTCTTTTTTCCGCATCCCGGACGATCTTGCAGAAACACTGCACTGCCGTCTCCTGACCCTAGGTCCCTTTCTGTTCCATCCTATCAGCCGGGATTCTTTTGAAATATTTATGGAGGAAAAAGAAGTGGATCCCATTTACCGGCAGGATTTTCTGGAATTTTTCAACCGTCTTCCTCTGGTACATTCTCTGGATTCCTGGAACCATATGCTTGGATTTTTTCTGGAGCGTCTGTGCGATAAAGCGCCGGAATTCCGTCACATTAACCTTATAGCAGAATATCATCCGCCTTTTGGCCCGGCAAGCATTGATTATTCCTCTCCTGTCCAGCCGGATATCGCCCTGAAGACCATCGCCAACCGCTACAGTCTGGAAAATAAATTCATGGAAGCTGTGGCCGCAGGGAATATGGCGGAAGGATACCGGGCCTACCACCAGTTCCAGCAGTATCGTCTCCTTCCCCGTGTTGCTGATCCGATCCGCAATCAGAAAAATCTGATGTTTACTTTTAATACGCTTTTACGAAAGGCAGCGGAGATGGGACATGTCCACCCCATGCATATCGATACGCTGTCCCGGCAGATCGCCATTCAGATCGAATCCTGCCTGACCTTAAAACAGCTGGACAATTTAAATAGCTCCATGATCCGCAAATACTGTATCCTGGTAAATAATTACTCGCGCCGCACTTATTCTGCCCTGATCCAGGAATGTCTGGATTATATTGATTTTCATTACAATATGGAACTGTCTCTGGCTTCCCTGGCCAAAATATTTTCTGTATCCGAAAGTTATCTTTCGTCCCTCTTTAAAAAAGAGACCGGAACCACACTGACCGACTATATCAACAGCACCCGGATCCGCCAGGCTCTGATTCTCCTTAACACTTCCACTCTGCCAATCGGAGAGGTGGCTTCCCGCTGCGGTTTTCTGGACTCCAACTACTTCAGCCGGATTTTTAAAAAGCAGCTGGGTCTCTCACCAAGAGAATACCGGAACAGCATCCGCAAAAAGGCTTAATATATCAAGAAAAACATTCAGGAGGAATGCATATGAAAAAAGATCTGTTAAAAGAAATCAAAATCTCTGAGATCAAAGAATTTCGTGTCGGTCATGCTCAGGATAAAGAACATGCCACTGGCTGTACCGCTATCTTGTGCGAAAAAGGCGCCTGGGCCGGCGTAGATGTCCGGGGAGGAAGTCCTGCTTCCCGTGAGACCGAGCTCCTCCGGCCGGAAAATACGGTACAGCGCATCCACTGTGTCATGCTTTCTGGAGGAAGCGCCTTTGGCCTGGAGGCCGGAGACGGCGCCATGCAGTTTCTGGAAGAGCGCGGCATCGGTTTCGATGTGGGGATCGGACGTGTGCCCATCGTATGCGGTGCTTCTCTTTTTGACCTGGAGCTGGGAAGCTTCCATCACCGCCCGGACAAACAGATGGGGTATAAGGCCTGTGAAAATGCATATCGCTTTCCAGAGCCTGCGGAAGGCAATGTAGGCGCCGGAACCGGAGCCACAGTCGGGAAATTCCACAACACAGCCGATATGATGAAATGCGGACTCGGCATATACGCTGCACAAATCGGCGAGGTGCAATGTGCAGCTGTCGTTGCAGTCAACGCTCTGGGCGATGTAATCAACTGCGATACCGGCCAGATCCTTGCCGGACTTTTAAATGCAGATCACACCGGCTTTGCCGACACCCGCCGCTGCATGTATGAAGAAATCCAGCAAAAACGGGATCTCTGGAGCGGAAATACCACCATAGGATGCATTATCACCAATGCAAAGCTGGATAAATGCCAATGTGCAAAAGCTGCCTCCATTGCCCACAATGGATTTGCCTTAAGTATCCGGCCAGCCCACAGCACAGCGGATGGCGACACCATATTTGTAATGGCATCCGGACAGGCAGAAACATCCCCAGATGCATTTTGCGCCATGGCAACTCAGGTTATGGCCCGGGCAGTCTGCCGGGCTGCTTTAACTGCTGCTCCTGCCTATGGGCTGAAAGCCGCATCCGATTTTCAGAAATAGAAGAAATCCAGGATATCCCCCACAGGGATTTTTCTTCCATCCTCCAGAAAAATCGTTCTGGAAAATCCGTCAATCTTTTGGACGATTCCCTCTGCCGTCACATAGCTGCCTCCCTCTTTCTTCTCATCCGGCAGAAAATATGTGACGCAGATCTGCGGATGCTCTGTAATCTGCTGGGAAAGAATTCCAAGTTTCTGATCCAGAACGGCTTTCGCACTTTCATCCAGTTGGATCTTTTTTCCTGTGTATCTTGCCGTCTCCCGGATCACATCGTCATATCCGCTCAGGGCCGCAAATGGCAGAAACTGTGCGGCCCTCTCCGCCAGGGGCATATGGGGACGGCGTTCGGAAACATGATGAGGCAGATGGATAATATCCTCATACCCATCTGCCTTCTGCATTTGCATCCCGTTATTTTCTTTTTTCATGCTTTATGGCCTCCGATCTGTTTATTTCTTTCCATGGCCGTGGCCCCCTCCTCCAGATTCATCCCCTTCAGTATGGCATTCTTTCCATACTTCTTTTTAATGGTCAGCATGGCTTCCTGCAGCTTCCGTTCCTTCTCTCTGTCCGCCTTTTCTTCCTGACGTTTCTTTTCAAGGGCTTCATAATCGGTAAAAAGATCCAGCTGTTCATAAGCTTCCTTCTCAGGCACCGACATTTCTTCCACAGTACGATTTGCCGTAAGATTCAGCCGGCGCACCAGAAGATCTCTATTCATGATCCGGTCAAACAATTCCATGGCGGCAGCAGTAAGCTCCTTTGCGGAAGAAGTCGGCGCTTTTAGGTTGATGGTGCCGTGGGCATGTTTGGGAATCTGCCTTCCGTACCGGTCTTTCTTGATCTCTCCTGCATACTGTTTTCTCCGGTCAGGATCTTTCAGATTCTCGATATCATAGCCAATGGTAAGGACCAGCTGGTCCGATGCCAGTCCTTTGTCCACCAGAGCAAGGGCCAGCTGATCAGCCATTTCCCGCACCACCAGCCTGGCCTGCTTCGCTGAATAGGGGCACGGAAGCACCTGTCCGGATCCTATGCTGCTTGATTCCGGCTTGTAGGCCTTGATATCCCGGATCGTACATGGTTCCCAGCCCCAGGCATGATCGATCAGAAGCTCCGCATTTACGCCAAACAGACGGTAAAGAAGATCTTCATTGTAGTAATCTGTTTCCTTTCCCAAAGAACACCTGGCAATATCTCCCATAGTGTAAATTCCATGTTCTGCCAGCTTTCCCGCATATCCCTGGCCCACCCGCCAGAAATCCGTCAGAGGACGGTGATTCCAGAGTCTGCGGCGGTAGGTCATCTCATCCAGCCAGGCGATCCGCACCCCGTTTTCATCTGCCGGGATATGCTTTGCCCCAATATCCATAGCCGTCTTGCACAGATACAGGTTCGGCCCGATACCGGCAGTGGCAGTGATCCCTGTATTTTCAAGAACATCCAGAATGATCTTTCTGGCCAGTTCCCGGGCGGAAAGCCCATAAGTCTTTAAATAGCCGGTGGCATCTATGAAAACCTCATCGATGGAATACACATGCATATCCTCCGGCGCAATATATTTTAAATAAATCTCATAGACCTGCCTGCTGCGTTCCATGTACACCGCCATCCGCGGAGGAGCTACTACATAATCCAGGGCCAGTGACGGATCTTCGGAAAGTTTTCCCGCATCATAAGAAGATCCGGAAAAACGGCCGCCTGCATTCCGCCGCCTTAAAGCATTGATTTCCCGTACCTTCTGCACCACTTCAAAAAGCCTGGGGCGTCCGGGGATGCCCCAGGCTCTCAATGATGGGGAAACTGCCAGACAGATGGTCTTTTCCGTCCGTGATGCATCGGCTACTACCAAATGAGTCGTCATGGGATCCAGCCCCCGGTCCATACATTCCACGGAAGCATAAAAAGATTTCAAATCAATAGCGATATAGGTTTTCTCTTCCATTTCCCTGCTTTTTTTCTTCCTTTCCAGTTTCCGGCCTGTCCATAGATAAAAAGACAGTTCCCAGAATTGCCCCAAATCCGATCATCTCCATCACGCCGAACCGCGTTCCCAGAAAGACCGCAGACAATACCGTAGCGGTAGCCGGTTCCAGACATCCGATCAGAGTAGCCTTTACCGGACCAATATACCGGATTCCCTGTAAAAACAAAGAAAAACCAGCTGCTGTGCCAATCAGAACGATAATTGCAATCATGAATGCGCCAAACAGATCTATATTTTCCGGAATCTCCCACACACCAACGAAAATTCCAAGAACGATTCCGCCAATCAGCATTCCCCATCCGGTAATCACCAGATTCCCCCATTTGCGTACGATAGGGCGGGAAAGAAGGGTGTAAAACACCACGCCCACAGCTGCCGAAAGGCCCCATGCAAGACCGGCAGGTGAAACCATCATTTCCGCAGGGTTTCCATGGGTAGCTACCAGATACGTCCCCAGGATGGCCAGCACAATGGCAGCTGTCTGCCGCAGTCCGATGCCGGTACGGTTCCAGACTGCCATAACTGCCGCCATCATTACCACATTCAAGCTCTGCAGAATCGTAGCCGTGCCGGAATTCGAATGGGCAATAGCCGCCAGAAAGCTGTACTGGCAGTACAAAAGTCCAAGGATGGCAAAGGCCAGAAGCCACAAAAGATCCGTCCGGTTCTTCATTACGCCAAAAAGTCTCTGCTTTTCCCGCGGAAGGACCAGAGCCAGAAGTATAACACCTGATAAAATCATGCGCACTGCCGTAAGCCAGTCGGATTCCATCTGATATTCAGAAAAAAGATACTGGCTGCACACACCGGATACGCCCCAGCCGGCTGCACCTGCTGCTGCAAATAAATTTCCTTTTACGCTGTTATTTTTCTCCATTTTCTCTGCTCCGCAAACATTTTCTTATCTTATTTTTGAAAATCCGGTCCCAGGCCGATTTCCTGTCAATCATACCGCAAAATGCGGAAAATGTCATTCTGATTCTGCATATTTGCCACATTTTCTTGTATTTCTCTGCGGGTTTTTTTATAATGAAAAAGAACAAAAGGGGGAGGATTTTTCGTATGAAAAAAACAAATTACATTTTAACAGCAGTTCTGTGTCTTGCCTTAACCGGTCTTACGGGGTGTTCCGCACCGAATACGGAAGAGGATTCCGAATCATCCAGTGTCATTCAGCTTTTGAAAGATGCCGCCCGAAAACTTCCCGGTTCTGCCGGCGACATGGCAGAACTTCTTTTTGCGGAAGATACAAAAGCTGCTGCAAAAGAGTCGGAACAGGCTGCAGACGATACGGCAGCAGAGCCTGCAGCCACAGAATCAGCTGAAAATGATTCCATCAAAGAAGATTCTTCTGTAATTAATAACGGCGGCTCCGTAGTCCGCATTCATGGCAATGATTACTTCTGGAAATACACTTCAGAGAGCATCGCTTCTGATGGCGTCTTTGCCCGATATTCCTTCCAGCCAGACTCTGTCAATGACATGGTCTGCCGTCATCCGGACGGTACTGAGGAAACCATATTCTCAGCAGCAGGAAATGGTTCCATATACATTGCAGGAGACCGGATGTATCTGGCGTCTTCCGGAAAAATGTTTTCTGTGAAACTGGACGGAAGCAGCCCCATAGACTATGATCTCTTCACCATCTGGGACTCCATTCCGGAAGCCGGGCTGGTGATCGGCTCCTCCGCTGCCGTTCCGGGCGTCCAGATTATTTCCAGCGAAACCGGATCCATGGAAACCCTGGCAGGAAGTGAAAACACGTTTCCTTCTTATGCCGGGACTCTGGGCAATTTTCTTTACTATTCTGCAGCAGATCCTGACAGTCAGGAGCCGATTCTCTGGCAGTATGCCCTGGACGGCTCCGGAACCCTTCGGGAAATCGATCGTTTTTCCATAGCAGAAGACCGTTTCTCCGATTACGGTGAAAATGTCTCCATAACCCAGACTGCTATGTTAGATAACTGTCTGTACTATTCTTACGGTTTTTACGCCGGAACCGGTGGATTTTTCCAATCCGGAGGGATTAACTGTGTGGAACTGGATGAGGACGGCGCTCCTTCCAGGCACAGCGTATGCACAGAGTCCATCAGTGCAGAAGAATTTGTAGTGGAAAAACGGGATGGAGATATTTTCCTGTACTATATTACGGAAACTCCCGGCTCTTATATAGGATTCTGGGATGATTATCCTTATGATGGATGTACCGTAAAAAATCTCTCTTCCGGTGAGACCAAACCGTCTTCCTTCCGCCTTTCCCGGCCAGGTTCCTTTGTCCTTCTGGACGGTGCAGTCTGCACATTGGAAGAAAATCAGGCCGCTTACAAAACCCTTCTGTCCCAGGAACTGGTTTCTTCCCTGGGATGTCTGGAAAATCAAAAAGGCTCAGAGGAGAACCTGACAATCATCCGCGACCTGGAAGTGGTCGATCAGGATATTTTCTATACCGCAGAAACATCCCAACATGACAGCACTCTGGATATTGGCTGGCGTCCCGGCTACCGCAGGACAGAAAGCCGCCGTTTCCTGCAAAAATCCGGTCAGGAACAGCCCCAGCTGCTCTTTGCCTATTGAAAGTTTTCAATGAGCTGCAGACGGCATCCCAGCCTCTACAGCTCATCTTCATTTCCAACCAGCGTGATCATAGCATGCCAGTCAATGTGCTGATCCTTAATCTCTTTCCGGACTGCCGGCATATAATGTTCCAGCATGGGAAGTAAGATCAGCGCCGCTATGCCTGCGGTGAATCCGCCGTTATACAGCACCAGTCCGCCGTGAAGCCCGCCGGTGGCAGTACACATGGCCGCGCAGATAAAGCCTGCCGCCATTCCTGCCCGCACGCCGTATCGCCCTGCCACAGGACAAAGCCCTGTGGCAAAGGCTGCACCGTTGATATACGCCTGGGTAGAAATGGACCAGGCAACCTCCCTGCCGTGAATGGTACAGGAAAGCAGTGTGACCAGATACAGAAGCTGGTATCCCAGGATAATGGGCCAGACATTCCTTGGATGCTGTCCCATGGCATTAAAGGTAAGGGCTGCCAGAATTACCCCCAGGGTAGGCCCGGTAAAACCGGCGCCTTCCGTAATATAGGTAATGATCTTTATATATAGAAGGAACAGCGTTCCATTGCAGCCAATATTGATCAGACAGACCGGCATTCCGTATTTTTCCGCAAAATCACTGGCATATCCCGTGTCCTTTAAAAGTTCTCCGTATCCCCGGAAAGTTCTTCCGTTGAGAATCCACCCCGCCAGAATACAGATCAGGAACACAGACAGCAGACAGACGGTGCTGAAATGGATGTAATTGCGCCCGAAACTTTCATAAATGGGATTCCCTCTGGTGATACTCTCCGCTGCCGGAACACCAAAGGTCTCATACAAAAGATTATACAGAAAGAAACCGAACAAACCGAAGGCAAGGCCGCCGTTATACAGATTATACCCTTTGTGCCAGGCCTGGGCCCCCGGCAGGATAACCGGAACCGTATACCCTAAAAGAATACTGAAAAACAGGGCAAGGACGGCGCCATAGGGAGAAATCTGCAGCTGGCCGAATACATACTCTGTATCACTGGGATAACGAAATAAAAACTCGCTGATAAAAGGGGCAAAACTGGTGGAAAACATGCAGATGTGAAGATTCTTCTTGAAGTTCAGCCCCTTATCGTCCAGATAAAGAAAAGGCGCCAGAAAGCAAGGCCACATATTCAGGAAGTTCAGCCCGTAAAAGCAGTGGGCCACCACAAGAAAATATCCGGCAAGTGTATTGGCGCGGGATTCTCCCTTTAAGAGCACCATAAACGCAAAACAGGCAAGGCCGCAGGCGCCGGCATTTAAAAGAGCGCTGGCAAGCCCTCCTACCGCAAAATAATCCGTCACCAGAGGACAGGGAGCGATCATGATCATGTACCAGCCATGAAATACGGACCCCAGTTCTCCGGTATAGACGGCTGCCGCTGCAGATGCGGCCAGAAAGGCCAGTGAAAACCCAAGGGCAATGCCATTAATAATTCGGCTGTTGTTGGCAGTTCTGCTGCTTTTCGGCTCCATAGAAATCCCCCCCGGCAATGAATTTTAACATTATTATAGCATCCTGCCGCAGACAAAACAATCTGAATATCCTGAAACTCTTCCAAAGCAAAAGGAGCGTGCCCCCTCTCATAAGGCCAAAATTCGTTTTATAAAGGCAGATGAAAACTTTACCAGCAGCGTCTTGTTCCTGCTTTTTTTATATGCTATGATGAATAATGAGCCGGAATTTTAATAACCGGTATGGATCGCATCGTAAATCTTTCCGGCTGCCAGACTGTCTCCGGTATTGATCACCTTTTTTCCGGCTGCCTTCAGTGCATCATAAAGAGTGCGGTTCGGTTTCATTCCGGTAGCCAGGAATACGTGATCAGCAGGGATCAGCCGACGGCATCCTCCGATTTCCGCCGCGACACCTTCTTCTTCCACAGCAAGAACTCTGGCAGAAGTATACACCGCAATATGATTCTTGCGGATCATATCCTGATATACGATATGGTCGCAGTCACTGCAGCCTCTCATAATCTCCGGAAGCATTTCCACGATAGTCACGTGATTGGCAGACTCCAGAGAAAACTGCACCGCCGTCTCTGTTCCAATCAGGCCCCCTCCTACCACCACAATGTTTCCCGTGGGACGGATCCCATCCTCTTTCAGGGCATCTACCGCCAGCGTCACATTTTCCCGATCCGCACCAGGTACAGGAAGCCCCGCCGGCACAGAGCCTGCCGCAATGATCACCCCATCGAATTTCTCAAGATCCTCCAGAACCGCTTCCTTCTTTACAACTTTTACTCCATGTTTTTCCACCTGTGTGATCAGGTACTTCATGGCATCCCGGATATCCGCTTTAAATTCCGGGAAAGAAGCTTCGTGAAGATATCCGCCCAGACACCGTTTTTCAAACAGCGTCACTTCATGGCCCCGCAGAGCTGCCGTATCCGCGGCCTTCAAACCAGCCGGACCGCCTCCTACTACCGCGATTTTTCCCGGCTTTTCGGCCGGATGGATGGCAAGGGCATCTTCAAAACCCAGAGTGGGATTCATGGTACAGTTAATGGATTTCCCGATATGGTTGCCCCGATCCAGACATCCCTCATTGCAGCGGATACAAGGAGAAATATCCTCCGGATGACCTTCCATGGCCTTTTTCGCCCAGTATGGGTCTGCCAAAAGGGGACGTCCCATGCTGATAAAGTCTGCCTTTCCGCTGGCCAGGATCTCCTCGGCAAAATCCGGCTGTGTGATAGAACCGGTAGCAAATACCGGAATGCTAACTTCCTTTTTAATGGCCTCTGCAGCCCATACATTATGACCCCTGGGAATCTGCATGGGTGTTACCTGATGAATCATCTGGTGGTGGTCGCCGCCGCTTACATCAATGGCCGCACAGCCTAACTCTTCCAGGCGTTTCGCATAATAAATCGTATCTTCAATGGTCATTCCGCCCGGTTCATAATCGGTTCCGCTCAAACGTACAATAATCGGAAAATCTTCTCCCACATATTCTTTACAGCGTGTAAACACCTGCTCCAGGAAGCGGAAACGGTTTTCCCTGCTACCGCCATACCAGTCCTTTCTCTGATTTGTAAAAGGAGAAAGGAAATTCGTGATCAGGTAGCCATGGGCCCCATGAATCTCTACAACCTGAAAACCTGCATTCTTGGCTCTCCATGCCGCTTTTCCGAAGTCTTCTACCAACTGATGAATTTCGGCTATGGTCAGTTCCTGTGGAATGGCAGCCTGTCCGTATCGCTGATACATCAAAGGCCATGGATTGGGAGAAGCCGATTTCATGGGCGGCCCCAGAAAACGCTGGCGTCCGCAATGTTCAATCTGAATACAGGGTACGCAGTCATTGTTTTTAATGGTATCCGCCAGCCATCCCAGACCTACCATATATTCGTCATCACAGATTCCCAGCTGGTTGGACGCAGATTTGCTGCAGTCCCGGTCCACAAAGGCATACTCCACAATAATCATGCCCACCTGGCCTTTTGCCAGATCTTCATAGCACCGCACCAGCCTGGAAGATACAGAACCATCCATATGGCTTAATCCCGTAGTCTGCGGCGCCTTGCAGATCCGGTTTTTTATCTCCACATTTCCGATCCTGCAGGGACTGAAAAGAGTTGGAAATTGATTGGTCATAGCATACGCTCCTCTCCTTAATAACTTTTTTCATACCATTATTATACTCTCCTCGCCGCTTTTCCCTGACTTCGAATGCATCTGTTTTTTGCGGAATCATTGTATCAGAAGATACTATTTTCTGCGAAAAAAGCTGCAGAATGCAGGATGTTATATAACAAAAAACGGACCCATAAGCAACCCTATTATAATTGCCTATGGGCCCATCTGTTTTGTTTATGCTTTTTGGCAGTCATGCTCTCCGGACACAGCTGCCGTATTTCTTTCTTTATCCTTCAATGGAAATATACTTCTTGTTTTCCACAGCCGGTTTCTCTTCCTTCTTCGGGATCGTCATAGTCAAAGTACCGTTCTCAAACTTTGCCTTAATGTCCTCTTCCGTCAGCTGGTCGCCTACATAAAAGCTTCTGCTGCAGGAACCGCTGTAACGCTCCCGGCGGATATATCTGCCCTGATCATCTTTCTCATCCTTGCTGTTTCCGGAAACAGCGCTGATGGTCAGGTAGCCGTTCTTTAACTCGGCCTTTACATCCTCCTTCTTTACGCCAGGCAGGTTCATGGTAATCTCATATCCATGATCCGTATCTTTAATATCGGTATTCATCAGGCTGGCGGTATTTGTGCTGTAACGTCTGAATGGGAAATCAAAAAAGTCATCTAATAAATTCTCACCAAAAATACTGGGCATTAACATATATCATCTCTCCTTTTCTTTCAATAAATCTCTTTCTGGAACTGGAGAGGAAGGAATGGAGACCGGGAAGATTTTCTTCCGTCTCTTGTTTTCCCCTTTCCTTTGTTCTATGTGTAATATAACACATATTATTAGCACTGTCAATAGGTGAGTGCTAATGAATTTGTGAAAAAAGTGTGAAATCTCGATTTTCCTTGATTTTGCAGTGATAAGATTTTCCTGCCTGCACTTCGGACAAAATTGCAGCAAAAACAGGAAAAGGAAAGCAAAAAAGGAACTCGGTATGGCGCGCTCCGTAGATGTGGCCTGGCAGGAACAGGACAAGTCCCATGACCGGGGGCCGGAACGGTAAAAAGTACGGCGTTTTTGCGACCCTTTTGCACACATAAAAGCCGCCCAGCGCAAACGGAAACAAAGGGCTAAATGTCACGCTTTAGGGGCCGGTATGAAATCCAGATTTTTCCTTAACACCGATCCATAAGCCAGTATTTATCGTCTTATTAAAATGCCTTTCATATATTCGGTTTCATTATGAGTTTGATATATCATCTGTTTTTCTTCTTCTGTACATCCAATCAAAATCTTTATTTCTGAATCTCGTTTCATTAAATCCACAATGCACATAATGGCATCTATTTTTTTATCTCCGGAACCAACCCAGACATCAATACCTCCCCCATCCATTGATGAAGTATCCTTCAAATACCCGTAATCAATCTTATATACAAAATCAGGATATTTGGGGTGTACACTGCCTTTGGGTCTGTCTATGACAATTTCCGAATTGTCTGCCAGTAAATCCAAGGCTTCCCAAAAATCATTATCATACATATTCATATCTCCTCCTCAAATGCGTATCATTCTATGCTATACTTTGAATGAAATATAATTTCTTTTCCTCTGCTTTCAGCAAACTCTATTTCTTTTGAGACCTGATTTCCGATATATCCCTGAATATCGACAACATAAATAGCATCTGAAAGTTCAATTTGTAACTGTTTTCATAATTTACCGAATATAAACCTCCAGGATTCAAAAATAAGTACAATCAGAACAACTATCAGGTATAATAATCCGAAATAATCTTTATGGCTGTTTCTTTTGCCACAGTACTGGAAACATTCTGATGATCCGTCCGTCCCAGATACACGCAGAAGAAAATTCTTTTTTCGGAAATATCCGCAAAACCGGTAAACCAGGCATCAACGGTAACGCCCTGGTCTTTTCCCATCCCTGTCTTTCCGTAAATCAAAGCATTGGTATCCTTCTGACCCGGCAGCAGCATGGCCTGTTTTAACTGTTCCAGCGTTTCCTCAGAATAGTCTGTATTTTCTCCGAAAATGCATTCCATTACCTGAACCTGTTCCATTGGTGAAATCAGCAGTGAAGATTCGATCCAAAAACCGGTTAATGCAGGATTATTGTTATTGGTATTTAACCTGCCTTCCCAGTCGGAAATATCACAATTTCCATATTTAAGCCGTTCCAGCTCCTGTTCCATGGTATCTTTTCCGATTTCGTCAACAACTTCTCGAAAATACCAGACGCATGATGTCTGAAATGCATCTAAGAAATTGATATCCCGGTTCCACGCTTCATTCCAGAAGGTTTCGCCGCTCCATGTGCGCATCGAATGATCCTGTGTGATTATTCCATTTTCCAAAGCAATTAACGAAGAAATAATCTTAAATGTAGAACATGGAGAGCGGCGGGTTTCGGCCAGTTCCTGATTATATACCAGATAACGGTTTAAATCCGGGTCGTAAACAACTGCGCTCCCGTTTATTTCATTAAAATACGCGGACCAGTCCGCTTCTTCTATAACCGGATCCGCAGGCTCTTCCGTTGCTTCATCTGCCGGTGTTTCTGCAGTCTGTCCGTTTCCTTCTGTCTGTGCGGCCCCTTCCTCCTGCATGTTTTCTTCCTCCTGCGCGGTCTCTTGCGCCTGCATGGTTTCTTCCTCCTGCATGGTCTCCTCCGCCGGCCCGCTCTCTTCTGCCCGTCCTGACTCTTCCGTTGCCATCACCGCCCCTGTCTGCTGGGAAACAGAAAGATTATCGGATCCTGCGCACCCTGTCAAAGCAGTAAAAGAAAGCAGTAAAATACACACACAGATTTTTCCGGATAGCTTTAATCTTATCATAACTTCCTCCCCTCTCCCTCGTACCACATCCTAAATAAAACCAGACTCACAAAACAAATCCCCATTCCAAAGAAAAACGCCAGCGGCAGTCCTCTCTCCGCCAGAAAACCAAAAGCCAGATTCGTAACCACAGCCACACCGTCCATTACCATAGCGTGAGCACTTAGTGCCGTCGCCCTGTCTGACGTGGAGATCTGCCGGTTCTGCAGTTCCATCTGAAAAGGAACAAAAAATGTATTGGACATGCGCAGCAGCAGGATCCCGAACACAGAAGGCAGAGCGTGTTCCGTCCGCCCCAGAATTAAGCAGGATGCCATGGCCGAACCGCAAAAAAGTGCCAGCGATCCCTTCAGCCCTGCCTTCCGGGTAAGACATGGCGAATACCGCCCTGCTGTTCCCATCAGCACAGCAGCAATGTAAATGTATCCCATGGCAGAACTGTCAAGGCCGCATTTTTCATACTGCAGCTGATTCAGGAAAACGGTGATCGTCTGATGGGTCTCCGACAAAAGCGCAGAGGCTATTAAGAAAAACAGAATGCTTTTATTTCCCAATGCCGCCTTCAGCCCGGCGCCAACGGATTCTTTTCCGGCCTTCTGCCCTTCTCTCTTGGCCGCCTTTGGCTTTACTTCCACAAGGCCGCAGGATAAAAGCGCCGCAGTCCCATAACTGAAAACAGTAAGAAGTCCGGAAAGAGCGTAATCATCTCCTACAAAAACCGCAAATATACAGGAAGCTGCCAAAAGTCCCGCCATCTGCATTCCGGTATAAATCCCGAAAACCTTCTGACTGGTCCCCTCCCGGGAAGAAAGATAAAGTATGCTGGCATCAACACCGGAAATCCCCGCCGTCACCACACTCAGCATAATCCGTTCCGCCAGAAACCAGCCGATTCCCTGTGCCTGCCAGAATACGATTTTCGAAACCAGATAAATCCAGCAGCAGCTCCCAAAAGTTTTCTTATAGCCAATCCGGTCTGCGGCCATTCCCCAGGGAACTTCAAGAAATATACACAGAGCCAGAGAAATTCCCTCCATCACTGTAATCTGCGAGATCGTAAGGCCGTGAGCCTGACGGTACAGCGCAGAAATCGGTCCGTAAAAAACCATTCCGTGGAGCAGGGCAATTCCATACATCAAATATCGATTGCGCCTCATAAACAAAAACAATCCCACCCTTTCCGATACACAAATAAAGCGGTTTCCCTGTGCAGCCTTCGATACTGCCGGAACGAAAACCGCTGTCCAAAATCATCTGTGCAGCTTATCAGGTGGGACTGTAATATCCTGTCATAACTGTTTTTCTCCATACATAAGGACTTTTTTACAGCGTAATCTATCATCCCCTTTCTGTCAAGTCCCATGGCGGCATCCTGTACAAATCCGGTGCAGATAAATGGAATCCGTTATAAAACAGCCCCCTGCCTCATGAATGGATCCTGCGGGCTCCTGCTCCCATTTCCCGCTTCTGGAACTGTCTTAATATTACAAATGCCAGAACCGCAGCCAGAAGAGAGGCTCCCGGTACGTTCAGCCACAGTCCGGTAAGACCTGCCGGCCATAAAACCACCACCATCAGCATGGGGAATACCACTGCGGTGCAGACGGAAATGGCCATGGCATAAGCCGGTTTTTCCACTGCAGACATATAGCTCTGGGTGGCAAAGGAAAACCACCGGATCAGGTATGCCGAGCTGAACAGCTTCAGGGCGGGAATGGCCATTTCTACTACAGCCGTGTCAGCCTGCTGCATAAACAGCCCTGTAATCTGGCGTGGGAAGCAGAAGATCACCACCGCTGAAGCCACAGACAGAACGGCAGATGCGGTAAAGCAGCGCTTTTCAATGGCTTTCACACGATTTAAGTCTCCGGCGCCCCAGTTGTAGCCTACGGCAGGCTGCAGGGAATCGCACATTCCGTATAAAAGCGGCTGTACAAAGCCATCGGCAAACATCAGGATTCCGTAAACGGAAACGGCCGCCGCTCCGCCGATCTGCAGCAGGATCACATTCATCACGATGGAAGTAATACGGCCGGCCACGTTATTTAAAAAGTTGGGGCTTCCGCAGCTAATAATGGTCTTTATCATCTTCCAGTCAAGTCTGGGTGTGGTAAATTTCAGCTGCATTTTTCCCCGCGCAAAGGGATACAGCGCAGCCAGAGCGCAGAGGAACATACTGGCGCAGGTAGCCAGAGCCGCCGCCCAGATTCCCCAGCCAAACACAAACAGGAAGATAAATTCCAGAACCGCACTGAGTACCGACATTACAATATTTAATGTCATACTGGTACGGATCCTTCCGCATATCTTAAAGTAATTATCCATTGCGAATACAATGGTGGTAACCGGCGAACACAGGCTGTATACCCGAAGATACTGCACCGCCAGGTCTGCCAGATTTCCTTCTGCTCCCATAAGGCGGATGAGCACCGGCGCCAGGGCAAACATAGCCAGCCCCAGTATCAGACCGGTCACCACGATCATAAGACAGGCAAAAGTAAAAATGGAATTTGCTTCCTTTTCTTTCTTTTCACCCAGACGCACAGAAATCGGAACCGCCGATCCCACACCGATCAGGTCGGCAAGAGAGAAATTAATAATTACCAGCGGCATGGCCAGGTTCAGTGCCGCAAAGGCATCGCCTGCTAAAATCCTTCCAACCAAAACTCCATCGATGGTCTGATACAAAGCAGACGCCAGCATTCCGATGGAGCCGGGAATCGCTGCTGTAAAAAACAGTTTTGTCGCCGGAGTTTTGGAAAACAGCTCCTTATAATCCATATCTGTTTCTCCTCCATATTCGGTACATTTTACTTTTTCACAATCTTTGCCGTCATGGCGGCGGCATCTTCCACCGGAATCCGTGTGGTATTGATACAGAGATCGTACAAAAGCCGGTCTCCCCATGTTTTTCCGGTGTAGAGTTCATAATATCGTGATCTGTTTTTATCAATCCTGCGGATATTGGCGATCATCTCTTTATCCGAAAGATGCTCATCCTTCGGCGCTTTCTGCCTGCAGCGTTTCAGCCTGCTCTCCATTTCCGCATATACAAAGATCCGGAAAGGATTGCTTTCCCGCAGAACATCATCGGCGCACCGTCCCACGATCACACAGTCCGATTTTTTTGCCATCTCCCGTATAATGGCCGACTGTTCCTGAAAGATGGAAAGACTTAAATTCAGCGGCGAATTCTGCATGTAATAAAAACTGCGGCCTGTATGAATGGGGAATGTATTGTACATCGGCCTTTTTTCCGACATCTCCTGCACGTACCGTTCTGAAAGATCTGTCCTTCTGGCAATCTCTGTTATGATCTCCTGATCATAATAGGCAATCCCCAAAATTTCAGACAGTCTTCTTCCCAGTTCCCGTCCGCCGCTGCCAAATTCTCGTCCAATGGTAATGATCATACTCTTTCAAATCTCCTTTCCTCCCTAACGCAGACTTTTCATGTCTGGATATGGAAGTTTTCTGAAATAAAAAGTGTACACATCCCCGCAGAGCTTTTGTTTCACATACCATTCCGGCTGGATTATCCATAAAACAAAAAAAGCCGGATAAGTACAAACATTTCAGTCCGTGCCTTATCCAGCTTATCATTTCCTTCAGAATGATATACCCTCCGAGCAAGCAACTCCATTATACATGATACATCTTTCTTGTCAAGAAATTTTTTCTTCTGTATGTCAATTTTTGTAACAGTTCAGGGGAATTTTCTGTATGATTCAGATTTGTCTCAATAAAAAATGCAGCTATACGGATGCGAACGGGATTTTTTCTTTCAGATCCGTACAATTTTTCTGTCGGATACGGTTACAAAACCAATTTCCTATGCAGGAACCGTAGTTTTCTCAGGGCGACCACGGATCCCAACGCCATTTTTTACCGCAGAACCGTAGTTTAGCAC
>PPYE01319943.1_pt1 | contig 40391 bp, 27 predicted proteins | sample 1559881 | NCBI WGS metagenome assembly PPYE01 (sample SAMN08240022, study PRJNA423297) | Human gut metagenome, whole genome shotgun sequencing project. | reverse complement strand
ATAATGTATATATATTGTAATAGCTATTATTGTAATTATTTTGATTTAAATACCAATTATATATTTTGATTTGTCTTTATATAGTGGGAAAGTGATCTATGTAATCTAAAAATCCCTAACATAAGACTAGAAAAATAATTAAATATTTTTCATATACATTGGTGTTTAAATTATCGGTACAAATATAGTTTCTTTTTTTAATATATAGTCATAAATATTGAACTATTTTTGTTCAATTGTTTAAATATGTGAAAACGCATGGCTTATAAACCATCCAGAGCCGATTTTATCATTTTGCTCAAAAGAAGTAAATCTTAAAATACTACATTCGTTATAGCTGCTTTTGTTCATTCTTTTATTTTGTTTTACTTTTATAGCTGCTATAAATAAAAAAATATATGAAAAGAGTATTATTTTTCCTTTGCATATGGATGGTTATATTTCCTATGCAATTATCTGCTCAGCAAGCTGATGAAAGAATTGGTGAGTTGATTAATCAGACAGACTGGTTTACTCTCGAAAAAGAATTCCCGAAAGTAAAGGAAGAACTTAAGATACCTATTATACGTTGGCTTGCAGAGTCCCTTTTGGGAGTATTCTTTAATCGCCCTCAGGAAGCAATTAGTGCGATAGATACTTTACTTATCCGTCATCAAAATGATTTGGGCTTTGATAATATAAGCAATATGATAATATATCAAAGTAATATGTTTGGAGAAACAGGTGAATATACCGAAGCTGCAGATAGAGTAAATAGCTTTTTAGATCAAGTATCTGTTTTCACTGAAAAAGGAAATTTTCCTTACCATATAGCTCTTGCTAAATATTATGATGAGGTTCATAATGAGAAAAAACCGGAGATTGTAAGACCAGGCGATAAAAATACGGAGATACCTATGACAATCGAAAAAGCCGGAAGAGGTGTTTTAATGTTTGTTCCGGTTACAGTTAATGGCAAAGAATACAAATTTATTTTTGATACGGGTGCGGGCAGCACCTTCTTGTCACAACGAATTGCAAAAGAATTGGGTGTACGTATTGTGCGTGATTCCGTACTAATAAAAGGAGTTGAACAAGCTTACGGCCAAAGTGGTGTCATTGATAGCATGATGATAGGAGATATACTCTTTAAAAATTCTATAGTAACAATAGCTTTCCCAAATACGGAAATTGATACGGTTTATCAGGTGGATGCAGTGTTGGGTGCGGATTTTATGAGATTAGTAGGAGAAGTGAATATTTATCCGCAGGATGGCAAAATCATATTTCTGGTGGATAAAACTCCAACTCCTGCTACCGGAAGAAATATGATGCTTAACGATAGAATTACTTATCTTGAGACATTTTCTAAAAATCAGCGTTTAATTATGCTATTTGATACAGGCAATGTGCGTGGAGACTTATCCAGGCCTTATTACGAGAAAAACCAGGACTATGTAAATAATAATAGCAGGAAAGATACTATTCGAAGTGGTGGATTTGGTGGTGTAAGGTCTCATGAAGTACTTGTATTAGATTCTCTTCCTCTTCAAATTGGTAATACGGTTTTTGATATAAAGCATGTAGCTGTTAATCCGGGAAATGTAATGTTTATGCAGACCGGGGAAGATGGAGCACTAGGAATGGATTTTGTACGTACTTTTAGGAAAATTACTATTAGTTTTGATAACATGTTTACGGAGGTAGAACTTTAATTTTGCATTAAGTGCAGAACAGGAAGGTATGAACGAAGTTTTTGTTGATACATACAGCTTTACAGGTGACAAAAGTTATATTATCCCGGCAAAAATACTGAAGGGTGAAAATAAGTCCACGATCAAAATAAAATCAGTTCCCGGTAATATCACTGGTGATATATGGGGATACAGGACTCCGGGGGGAAAAGCGTAGTGTGATGCTAGACTGGTTTTTTAACCTAATGTTATCTTAAACTATTAACCCGGAGTATGCATGCTCCCGGCAACAAACAGAGCGGGACAAATCCCTTGTCTTGCAGCATTGAGGCCGATTTATCAGACCTGCATTCGTTGCCGGGAGCATTTATGCCCCGGATATAAAACAAGCAAAAATCTTAAATTGGCAACATACAATTGACCTTTCCGGTTTGATATAAAAATAGCCCTTACGGGGTGTCTGGATATTCCATTCACCCTGCCGGGCTTTTCAGCTACTTTTTATTATATCATTAAATATAATCCCGCAAATCTACATACATTTTATTGAGAATAACCGGAGTTACCAAAGGCGGATTATCATTGATTTGTATAATCACACGTCCGAATGGTCTTACAGTTGTTTCACCATTCTCATTGAAAGTAATATCCTGATTCAACCCGTTATTAAAGTGCAACGTTATGGTTGTATTTTCAGGTCCACGGAATGTGGGATAACTGGTTATGGTAGTATACGTACCTTCAAGCGCTGTTCCATATATCCAATCGATTATCGTTACACTGGATAATATCAGTTCTACTCCGACCAGTTTTACACAATAACAAGTATTTATTACCATCCCTGCGGAGGGTGTTCTTACTGTTTCCTGATATCTTGCCCCCGCTTGTGTGGTAATACGCACCACTGGATTAACGGTTCCAGTCGGAAGTATAACCATATATTCCGGAACAGGTCTTCCGGGAACCGGGTAAGGTTGATAAGTCTGTCCTCCGGCAACTACCTCAACACTTGCTACCTCAGTACTATTCACATCCGAAAGGATAAAATTCAACATCGTATATCCATGCCTTAAAACAAGGTTAGGAGTATGTGACGGCCTTACCGTATAAGGAGAACCGTTTTGTACCAATATATCCTGATTCAACAGATTTGCGTTTGTACTTTGATCCAATGCTATCTGAGTTGAGTTTGTCCACCCGGGAGGATATAACGTTGCCAGTACGCGTGGAGATTTATAACTGGGGAAAAATAGTGCACTATCTGGCATCCAGAAGCCTCCTGCAAAAGTACATGTAGAATTACCCGGAGGATAGTCAGCATTGTTTCTATCCAGTATATTTACCCTCAATTTCCAACTGTATCCTCCTGTGAGCCGGGTGATGTCGCGAGTGGGATCAGCAGATGTATTAACTGCGAAATCGTTGACTGAACGGGTTTTCGAATTATCCGTTGATCTTTCTCCTAATTCTATAACTATGCCCTCCAGCTTGATATTCTCTTCTTTGGTACTGTTTTCATCACTACATGATGTGGCAGCAAAAAGAAAAGCACCTATATATAAATATTTAAAGATCCGTTTCATATCAGTTTCTAATTAAAGAGTTGTAACATATTTCCATCTCCATAAGGTATCTCCGTAACATTTTGGCCTGATGTATTCAATATTTGTCCGTTGAATGAAGCTTGCGGAACAGGGATATACTGGGATGCATATTCTTCTGTCAAAACAAAGTCATCTGAAATGATATAGGTTCTTTCCGACCATACAAACGACCTTCCATCATCGTAGTTACGAATCAGATAAGACATCCCTATCAACTGAAGAGGGTTGTTGATCACAAAGTTTCCATTCATATCCGGTGTAGGTTTCTGGAAAGGAATAGCTATTCCCTCATCAGAATCAATGAAGCCTGTAAGATATACATAAGCATTCATCAAATACCCCTGAGGAGTAAGTGTAACCAGATAACGATGTCCGGCTTCCAATGTCAAATCCGTTTTTGGGAATATAATGGTATAATCGTTACTTTGTCCGGAGACACGGATTCGCCCGATCAGGTAATTATCAGGAGATAATATTTGCGAACCCGGTGGCAGGATAAGTTCAGCATGCCCATTAGGATTTTCGCAATAAGCCCAAAAAGCTTTTGAGCCTTCATTGCCTCCACTTTGTAACTCTATGAGGAGAGATTCAATATCTAATCCGGTTGTATTTTGCCCTACTAACTCAAAGTCAAGTAACACATTTTCCCGCTGAAATACCAAAGGTACGGGAGCATCTGTCGGCATAATACCTTCGATATCCGAACTAACCCCGCCGGATAACCAGTCGGCTGATTTATAAGCGGCTAGTTCGCGCTGATCAGTTACTAATCCATTCTGTCTTACTGCATCGTGGGGCCATCGGGCAGACAGGGAAGTTACATACGTATCATCCAGATGGAAACGGAATCCGGGGTTTCCCCTGAATATGCGATCCGCTCCATAAGTATAGGTTATAGATTGGGTTCCGGCGGCATTGCTTGCAACAAGATCAACCGTGATACTGTTACCTTCCACAAAGAAATCATCGCCCAGAGCACGAGTATCGGTACTCAAACTTTCTTTGAATTGAGGTGTAAACATCAGTTCATATCCGGAACCTTTCTTTGAAAACTCGTCTTCGGTTTGACAGCCAACGAATGCAAAGACCGAAGCCACCATTAAGATTTTATATTTATTTTCCATATTAGTCTTCTTTTATCTTCGTTCCCATTGTAATATCGGATAAGTGTCCGGTGCTGTTCCGTTGCTGTACCAGAAACTTGTACCCGGGCCTGACAACCATCCGGTTATATCTACCGGCCAGTTTCCTGTATAGGTGCTCCACGTCGGCCACCCGTTAGCAAATTGCGTAACTCCGTTATTCTGATCGGGTAATTGAGAATGATTGGCTTCGATTACAGCTCCTTCTGCCGGTGTAAAGTCAGTTCCCATGGTGGTAAATCCGGTATACTTATCGACTGTAACTGTTGTTCCACCCTGATTTACATTTGCCTGTGCAGTAATGTTAGCTGTGGTAGTGAAACTACGACCGATATATCCTTGGTTCAATCCCACAAAACCTCCGATGTAGGCACTGTCATTTGCAGCAGGGTTACCAGCATTTACTGATAGAGTTCCTCCGATTACGGCACTATCCCATATCCTTGATTTTGAATTACCATTTTCTGTTTTCTCCCCTGCTTGCCCTACAAGGCTTCCGACTTTGGTTACATTTCCTGTTATGGTTATAGTCGGATTCTGTACCTTAGAAGCCACAATATTAGACTGTGAATCACCGGCATTTGCAAGAAGCTCTTGTATAAGTGCTTCTCTTACAATTGGCGAAAGTCCGGGAGGCAGGTTACCAATCAACTCTTGTTTCTGTGCGGCAGTCAACGGAGTATTTAGTCTTCCCACCAGTCCGCCTACAGAAGCACTGTCTGCACTGGATATAATTTGTGGATTTACCAGATTTACATTTGCCACAGTAGAGTTTCCCTGGACCTGTGCGAATAGTCCTACTTCTCTGGAAGTGGAATTTATATTCATGTTTTCAATCCTATGGCCTCCACCATCATAACGGGCATTGTATAAAGAGATAGGGGTCCAGTTACCAGCCATATTAATATCACATACCTGGTAAGAATTACCGCCTGTACCGTCTAAAGCACTTAAAGATGATTGGTCGTTGATAAGCTTTGATGAAGTAGGTATGAATATTTCGCCCGTACTCATATTGTATCCATAGCGGTAAACATGTTGTTCATCAGGAAATAAATCCTGTGAAGCAATTAATGTCAAAGCATCACTCTCCAATAATATATCGCCTCTTTTAATGATATTTCTGTCTTCTTCACGTGTCCAGATGTAAGTTATATATTGCTGTACATATGATCCGGTTCCATCATTCGGAAGTACATTTACATCATCAAACCATCTTTCCCGACGTCCGTCAATCAAAGTGTCCGGAGCTGTTACAGGATCATTTGCAGGTAATATCTCTACATTGTCGGTTGCAGGTAAAGCTGAGTTTTCAGTAGCAACCACTACTACTTCTACTTTGTAAGTATGCTTAGGAGCAAAAGTAAGAGAAGTGTAGTAAGCTATTGACGGGTCTGTATTCGTCTCTGCCCTATAAGGAATATACAGTTGATTACTATAATTATTACGCGTAATCGGATATTTTTCTTCATCTTCCTTTATGGTAAAATAATTCCCAGGATTGCTCATTTCGGGATTGTAAGGGTAGAATGCTACAACCGTCATACGGTCATAAATATATACCTGCTTATCAATTCCGGAACCTGAAACGGCATACAGTTCCCCGTCTTCGACCGTACATTCCATGTTTCGTATATAAGGTTCGGAAAGATCGCCATTTTCATAAGCGTTGGTATAATAAATATATAATCCTACATTATTCAATCCGAAATGATTGGTTGCCATCTCATCCGGGTTTAGCAATTCAGCCAACCGGGTTTGAGGGGCGAAGTTGACACCTATTCTTAAGGGTGCACCTTCTTTGACTACTGTTTCATTGTCATCATTGCAAGAAGGCAATGATAATAGCAGCAGCATGAGAATGTATTGAGTTTGTTTCAAAAGTTTTTTCTTCATATCCATTGTGTTTAAGGATTATTTCGTATTACCATGGGTGCAGGCCATGTTATTGCAGTTACCGAATTATCATAGATATACTGATAAGTTGTTCCCCAAGGTGTATTTCCAAGAGAGACATTTAACCTGTTTACGATTCGCATTGCTTCTCCCTGACCTGCCTGTAAACCATTTCTTAATATTGCCGGTTCGAGCGAAGAAACATCAGTTGTACCTACATTGTTGGTTCCCACTGCTATTTCAGGTCCGCCGATAATTCGTTGTGCGCTACCTACCAATGCAAAACTTGTTTGAACTACATTAGTGGCTGATGCAGTACTGCTGCCACAAATATATCCTAACTGGTCTGCTTCGGGATTTAACATGCCTGTATTAACGCAAGCCATAATGGCTCCGGCTGTGATGTTTTGGTTAGTACCGCATATACCGCCTACTATTGTTCCATTGAGGATTGTTCCTGTGTTTAAGCATCCGATAAGGGTGCCGGAATTAGTACCGCATATACCACCAAGAGTTTCTGTTACTCCGTTGGCAGTAATAATTCTGGATTCATTGATACATCCTACGATAGTTCCTGTATTTGTTCCGCACAATGTTCCGGCAACTGTTTGTCCGGTTGCATCCATCGTCCCTGTGGTTATATGGATTCCGCGTAATGTTCCGCTATTGCTTGCAAATATTCCTGATGCCTGAATATCCAATGCATCGATCCTGTTACCATCGCCATCATAAGTACCGGTGAATGCTCCGAATCCGTTAAATATTCTTTCGGTATCGATTAGGTTTAATGTACGCAGGTCAATGGTATTCATCTGACGGTATGATGCTCCCAGATCATTTGCCACATTCATAAATTGCAATGGACTATAAACTGCATAAGGATTCGTTACAGGGTCATAAGGTTGTACCGGATCAACCGGGATCATACCTCCGGCTGATAATTGCAGGTTCAATGTGCTGCCGGTTTCATTGTAGGTGTATCCGCCGGATGGTAAATCTGCTTCCAGCAAGAGTCCTCTTTCCGTATAAAGCGCTACACCGGTAACTCCGGTAGATGGTAGAATAACGAATTCAATATCATTGCTATCCTCTGCTTTTTTACCTACGTAAGTTCTGTCGGCGGTTTTAAGCACTACTCTGTTTATAGGTTCAGCGGTAGGACCGTCGTAATCTCCAAGTCCTAAAGACAAATTATAGGGTTGATAGCTTACATCTCCGGTTATTTCCGTGCGATTCCAATCAACCTTTTGTAATGTAATATGTTGCACTCCCAATCGACCTACTGTAAATACCAGGTTATATGCATAACCGGGCATTAATAACATTTCCTGCTCTGCTCCGGCTGGTTGAATTGTGAAGTTTGCCAAATCCTGAGAACTGGCTATATAATCATCTATCATCAAATAAGCCAACGGATTACCTACCATATTGAAACCATTAGGTACAAGATAGTTGGTGCCCAGTCTTAATGTATATGTTCCTGATGTACTAACGGCTGTTTCCGTTTCCTGTGCACGTATACCATAACGTCCGGTAGCTACAACTCCGTTCATACCAAATTGTATACTGGTGGGTATTTGATCAACTTCACTGTCCGGATCAGTAACTACGCTTACATTCACTTGTGTCATAACATGACGGAATTGTAATATTTGAGCAGGATCCGCAGAGCTTCCCGGGGTTCCGTTAGGAGCATAACCGGGGTTTACTTCCGGATCGCTTCTTCTTTTTCCATAGTTGCTCAGTAGGGCGTCATTGGTAATACCCATACCTGCCGTCAAAACCATTTCATCATTGGGAGCCGTTCCGGAGTACGCGTAAATGCTTATTTCATTTGTATCTCCTAAAGGATAATAAGGGGTTGCAACCGGAAAAGTAATTGGGGTTGTATCGTTAGACGATACTCCCTGAGGCAGACTTACCAATGTTTCATTGAAATAAATATTAGGAGGCCCCGGCAGATATGCTTTTACATGAATATCATTACGTGGGGTTCCGGCACGGGGAACAATTCCTGCTAATTGTACAGGATTGATTTCCTCTTTTACATCTGTAATTTCTTTATCATCTACACATGCCGAAATAAACAGAATCAGCGTAAGCAAATAATAATATATTTTGTATTTTCTCATCTGATTGTCTTCTTTAATTGATTGAAATACCAAAATTTCCACGATAGTCCCAGTCTGTCAAAGTTCCTTCCAATCTTATATTCCTGTCAGGATCGTTTACACCAATATTGGATACGTATATTCTCAAGACAGTATTTTTAGCTCTTTCCAGTATAACCGGCTCATTCGTCGGATTGGTGAAGAAGGATACCATAAGATCAGCTGAGTAATCCAGTCCGTTTGATGTATCTACTAATGTGATTGATATCTGAACCTGATCCTGAATTCCCGGAAAAATAAGTATTGTATTACTTAAAGGCTGGTTTTTAAACTCAACAGCTCCAGACGCCAGCGTTGCTACATAGCTGATCTCGGCAGGATAAACAATTAATGCTTCGTCTCCACCAAATAGTAAATAGTCGGCTGTACGCATGGGGGTCGATACACTGAGATTGCTTATCACTATTGATCCGGACATTTCGGGATTAGCAATTACTTCAACAGTAAGTTTGCTAAGGATATGTCGGAATTCACCCAGGTTAACCACTCCGGAAGTTTTATTATAAGGTTGGAAAGCGCTGTTATTAGATGCAAACATTACATCGGGCGTATTGGGATCTAAAGCAATTGTGAGGGATGCACGGTCTTCACTTATCAGGTAATGGATCTGGTCCGTTACGGCCGGACTGTATGCCATGAAATATAAATTGCTTCCATCAAAAGGCCAGTACTTCTGTTCTCTCCATGTGAAGTCAAACACTCCGTTATTTTCGGAAGTAGCTACTGCTTCGGCGTTATTTATATCCATATACGTGTTCCAATTGGCACGTGGATTTAACGAGTCAATAGTAGTTGCAGCTACAATACCTATGCTTCCATTATTAGGAAAATCGCTTACGGCACGGACACCTGTTTCAACAGATGCATTAGCCGAAGAGGTAAGCAGGATCTTTTCACCCTGCATACTCCCGTTATCATCATCATTGATTGCCGGGTTACATCCCCAGGCAATCAATAATATTGCTATAAAAAGAGTATATTTATAGTTCTTTCTCATATTTATTCTCCTTTTACTGTATGGTTACACTTCCTGTAGTACCGGGCTGCCAATCTTCGAGTGTAGCAGAAATCTGGATGGCTGTTTTCAGTAATGTTACAGTTATCACATTTTCTCTTCCGGGTACAAAAGTTAAACTACTTTGTAATGTACCTACGAACGGAACATTTTGATACTCACGAAGAGTAACCGTAACAACCGGGGTGTTGGCAGCAATTGTTTGCGGCATTACCAAGGCTGAATATTCTTCTGAAGCAACATGAGTATATGGTGTTATAGTAGAACGTGTATTTGTCCCTGTTGCCAAGCCGGTAGTGATGGATGCTGATCCCTGGACAATAAAGTTATTTAAAGTAATGGACATTCCTTCCAGTTCTTCTTCTGTGAAAGCATTGGTTACAATACGTACCCGTACCCTACTGAGTATATGGGTAAAGTTAAAGTTAACCGGAGATGGTGTTGCCAATGAGAGAGGACTCATTAGAATGTCATATTGATCGTAACCGCCACTTTGATTTGTCGGAAGGTTCCAGGCAAATGTTGTATTAGCTTGAGATAATGATGGTACTGTTGTCTGTTCGGGATAATAAACTCCTGTTATGTTCAACGGTTGTCCATTCAAATCATCCCAGTATAGAGTCTGTGTACCACGCCATTCATAGTCGCCACCTCCGATAGGTTCGTAATGATAAACCAATTCTCTGAAATCGTTTCCTAATTTGTAGGCATAAATATTTCTGTCCTGGAAGAAGGTGGAAGTCGGTCCTACCGTACCGGTAATATTTATAGATGGGGCGGTCAACGGAATGGTTGCTCCCTGCTGCCAGTCAATAGCATTAGCACTGATACCTATTGCGGTCTTCCTCATATCAATGTTTAATATGGTAGCTTCTCCGGCCAGGAATGTGATATTCGTATTACTTGTTACCGGATAATTAATTCCTGTTGCGGGATCGTTGATGTTTACTACTGGTCTGTTGATAACAACCTGCGGACGGATAATAGCCATTGCAGTGTTATTGATTACAGGTACATTAATTGTCCCTGTAGGGTTATCTGTCGGGAATATAAACAACCCGTTGTTGTGCTCACCGCCTATCACATAGTTTGGCAATGTGATAACCATATTTGCAAGTTCGTTTTGCGAGAATGTATTATCACTGGAACGTAACTGCACAGTAACCATCGAAGCCGGGTGACGAAGGGTGAAGTTTAATGGCTCTCCCTCAGCTACAGACAGGGGATCAGCTATCAGATAATCATCAAGTTGTGTAGGATCCAGTCTTGGTGTCCGTAATATGGAACCGTAGAAGGAGGGACTTCCCGTAATACTTTCCCAATAGACAACAGGAGAAGCTGTCCATGTGTCACCGCCTTGATTATAAGTGAATGTCGACAAAAGGTTACGGTCGGTTCCGTCACTTATGTATACATTCATTTGCTCGCCGTTATTGATTCCGAAACTTGCTCCGGGTTGTGTTACTCCGATAGTAACGGCATTCAGGTCAACTTCTTGTTGTGTCCACGGAATCACCTGTGCACTAACGGTAACATTATTTTCATTTATATGAATAGTTATTGCGTACGATACTCCGGCTGCATAAGTAAATCCGCCATCGGGAGCTTTTGCAAAATAATCGCGTGTACCGATTCTTACCCTGAACAGGTTTTGACCTGCAGCAATTGTTTGCGGTTGGATTATAGCAATGCCATTATTAGTTGTAGCATCTCTTACCAATGGTATATCCTGTGCTGCTTGTCCCGGAACAAATTGTCCGGCTTGTTCAGTAGCTCCGGTTGTATATTGAGGCATCACAATTGTAGCACTGTTCAAAGCAGCTTCGTCAAAAGTATTTGAAACTAAAGCTACTACTGCTCTTGATCCTGCATGGTTGAATTCAAAATCAACACCGGTTCCCCAGTCAACGCGCAGATCGTTTGCAATCAGTATGTCATCAATCTGGGTCGCATTAAGTTTAGGCTGAGCAATAATAGATGCTCTTAAGTCTACATAGTCGGTTGTTATGTTCTGCCAGTAGACTTCCTGATACGGTTGCCAGTTGTTATTTCCTGTATAAGTAAAGGTTGCCCAGTCATTATAAGTATTAGTCGTATTGGTAGTGTCCCTGAGGTATACATTCATAGTTGCACCTATTTCTACACCTTCGGTATCTTCCAGGGTCGGAGCAACTTCAAGAATGTCAAATTCATGAGGCCCTGATCCTACCCAATCGATAACACGTGCACTTACTGAAATATCGCTTTCGTTAACCATAATAATAAGCTGATAGGCTACTCCGGCCTCGTAAAGGAATCCTTCGTTGGTAGCTTGTGCAGTAAAATCACGTCCGTTTACAGTGACTCTAACCATTGCCCCTCCGGGTGAAACGGATTGAGGCTGTATGATAGCAAACTGATCTGCGGGATCAGTTCTGTCGACAAGAACATTGCCACGGGTAGTTCCGGGAACGAATACTCCCAGGTTTTCAGTACCACCAACCAGATAACCGGGAAGTGTTATTGTAGCGGCTGCCAATTGCTCGGCAGTAAATACATTTGATCTCAATTCTACATTTACTCTCGAACCTACATGGTTGAATACGAAATCAGCTCCGGTATTTCTTGCCACGCTCAATTCCTCTGCAAGGATGATGTCAGGTAACTGAGTATCATTAGCTGCCGGTTGACGGGGAATAAGGCTTGCTCTCAAATCAACAGGATCTTGCAATATGTTTTCCCAGAATACCGGGTTAGGAGTTGTCCATCTGCCATCTGCGCCATAAGTGAATACACGTAATTCCTGGAAAGCTTCTCCTTCTCTTATGTATACCTGCATTTGATCTCCTGTTACTACGCCTGTGCTTTCGCCGGCCGGAGTTGTTACTCCTAATACATCATAAAATGTAGTAGGGCCTTCAATCCAGTCTTCAATTGTTACACTAACGCTTACTTCAGTTCCTTCGATGAGGACATTGAATATGTATTTATATCCGGATTCCAGTTCCAGATCATTTCCCATTTCTGCTATGAATATGCTGCCGTCGGGAGTAGTAAATTCAAAATTTACTCCGGTTCCGGCTTCGCGTGGTAATACGATACCCATTCTTTCGTTTGCTGCACTTTGACGTGGGATAACTATATCTGCTGTGCTGGTATCATCTATTAACAGTGTGTCATTCAACAATTGGAAAGAACCTGTTGTGTTCATCCCCTTTACCGTTAAAGTAACATCTTCCAAAGACAGGTTGGGAACACCATCTCCTGTATTTAACCGGAATATAACTTTTGATAAACGGTGGTGAAAATCAAGTAATACATTCGGATCAGCCTTTGAGAATCCTGCCAGATGGTCGGCAGACATAAAGTCGATAGCCGGTAGGAAATCCTGCTTGGCAACTGATATCGGAATAATCAAGTCACTCTGTATTGCTGAGTTATACGGATAGTATGACTTGAAAGTTACTTCTTCATTGTTTGGAGGAAAATACATCACATCCTGCAATGTACCCGGAGTAAAATCTCCGGTAGTAGAGCTGGTAGTGTAACGGCTGTTAAACTTGTTGTCTACTATTTCTTCACTCGTTCTGTACAGCATGGCAATACCGATTGCATCGCCAATATCCCATTGGGCATCATCTACACGGGTTTGTATCCCCGTTTTAAATTCTACCTTTACTCTATTATCGGTTTTTATGGCTTCAATATCTTCCTGACAGGAAAAGAACATCATGGGTAGAAGCACACAAACTGCATATATTATATTTTTCAGTTTCATATTACTTTATTTTTTCAAATGTCTTATTAATCAGCTATTATCCATGATTCTGAGCCTAATACCCAGTCGTTGACTCTGGCACTTACAGCAACTTCACTTTCGTTCACTGTTACAATAAGTTTACTAATTACACCTGCTTCGTATAAGAAGCCGTCTGCACCTGCTCTACCGGTAAATGTTTTACCGTTAATGTTCACTTCAACAATTGCACCACCAGCCGATACTGATTGAGGTTGGATGATTGCATACTGATCTTGTGGGTCAGTTCTGTCAACAATGATATTCTGTCTGGTAGTTCCGGGAATAAAGATTCCCCTGTCTTCTCTACCACCTCCCAGATAATTAGGCAAAGTGATTACCGCACCGTTAAGATCCTGTTGTGAAAAGAAGTTGGATTGAAGCACAACAATTACACGCGAGCATGCATGGTTGAAAACAAAGTCAGCTCCTGAGTTTCGCGGAACGGTTTGTTCTTCTGCAATCAGAATATCGGGCAGTTGGGTTGGATTTTTAGCCGGAGCTCTCGGTACAAGAGAAGCTCTGAGATCAAGAGCATCGGAAGTTACTTCATCCCAATACACAGGTGATGGTGTTGTCCAACGGCCATCCGAACCATAAGTAAAGGTTCTGAAAGCTTCGAACTGGTTGTTCTCTCTTACATACACACGCATCTGGTCGCCTATTTCAGCTCCGTAACTGTCGCCTACAGGGGTTGTTACTCCCAATACATCGTAAGTTGTGGTAGAACCTTCTACCCAATCAACGATACGGGCGCTAACGGATACTTCGCTTTCATTTACCATTACGATAAGTTTGTATGCTACACCGGCCTGATAGTTAAAGCCGCCGGATGAAGCACGGGCTGTAAAGTTTCTGCCGCTTATGTTTATGGTTACCAGATCACCTCCGGGTGATACTGATTGTGGTTGGATAATGGCAAAGTTATCATCGGGATTTGATCTGTCTACCAGGATGTTTAATCTGGAATCACCGGGGATAAATACTCCCTGTTGTTCACTTCCTCCGCCAAAGTAATTAGGCAGGGTAATGGTTGCAGCATCTAATTCCGTTTTTGAGAATACATTGGATTGAAGGGCTACGACAACTCTGGAGCCTGCATGATTGAATGTAAAGTTAGCTCCCGTATTACGTGCTATGCTTTGTTCTTCTGCTACCATAATATCGGGCATTTGAGTCGCATTCCTTGCCGGTTGTCTGGGGCGTAAAGCTGCTCTTAAATCCAGAGAACTTTCTGTTATTTCATCCCAGAATACCGGTGCGGTAGTGGTCCATCTGCCATCGTTGCCATAGGTAAAGATTCTGAAGTCGGTGAAATCAGCACCATTTCTTAAATATACCTGCATCTGGTCGCCGGCTACTGCTCCATAGCTTTCTCCGGCCGGAGTAGTTATTCCCAATATATCGTAATTGGTTGTACCGCCGTCTATCCAGTCGATAATACGGGCACTCACTGTTACTTCGCTTTCATTTACCAATACAATCAGTTTGTAGGCAAATCCGGCACGGTATTCAAAACCGTCTGTTGTGGCTCTGGCTACGAAATCCCGTCCGTTGATATTTACATTTACCAACGCTCCCTGCGGAGAAATGGGCTGAGGCTGTATGATAGCAAACTGATCTTGCGGGTTAGAGCGGTCTACCAATATATTCATCCGTGTATCTCCCGGAATAAATTCTCCTTGTTCTTCACGTCCTCCACCGATATAATCGGGTAGAGTAATTACTGCATTCGCCAAGTCTTCGGCTGTGAATACATTGGACTGTAATGCAACCACAACTCTTGAGCCTACATGGTTGAACACAAAATTGGCTCCTGAGTTGCGCGCAACACTTTGCTCGGCAGCTACCATTATATCAGGTAGTTGAGTCTCATTTTTTGCCGGTTCCCTTGGTTCAATGGCTGCCCTGAGGTCTACCGTATTGTCTTCTATCTCATCCCAGAATACAGGTGAAGGAGTTGTCCAACGGCCGTCAGCGCCATAAGTAAAGGTACGAAAATCTTCAAATCCGGTTGTTGTTCTGCGGTATACACGCATTTGATCTCCTGCAATAGCACCGTATGTTTCGTCAACAGGTGTTGTTACTCCTAATACATCGTAGTTAGTTGTACTGCCATCTACCCAGTCGATGATGCGGGCACTGACAGTAACCTCACTTTCATTGACTAATGCTATCAGCTTGTAGGCTACTCCGGCTTCATATAAGAAACCATCTTCGTCTACTGTTGCAGTGAAATTTCTTCCGGCAATACTGATATTTAAAATTCCTCCTCCTGCTGAAATAGACTGAGGCTGGATAATAGCAAATTGATCTTCCGGATCGGTTCTGTCTACCAAAATACTCCTACGGGTTGTGCCGGGAATAAATGCTCCGTTTTCTTCTCTACCTCCGGCAAAGTAGTTTGGTAAGGTGATAACTGCATTTTCCAGTTCTTCTTCACTAAATACATTGGATTGTAGTTCAACTACTACACGGGAACCTACATGGTTGAATACAAAGTCGGCACCTGTATTCCGTTCTACCTGCAACTCGCCGGATAAAAGGATATCAGGCAATTGCGTCTCATTTCTGGCGGGTTCTCTCGGTATGATGGATGCTCTTAGTTCTACTTCGTTGCCTTCAATGTCTTCCCAGAATACCGGGTTTTCGGTAGTCCAGTTACCACTTTCCTGATAAGTAAACAGGCTAAGTTCCTGATATACGTTATTTTGCAGGATATATACCTGCATCTGATCGCCGGGTATAGCGCCATAGCTTTCTCCGGCTACTGAACTGGTTCCAATAATGTCGTAAGTAGTAACGGGGCCTTCTACCCAATCCTCAATAGTTACGCTCACTGTCATTTCAGTTCCTTGTAATTGTATGTTGAATACATATTTGTATCCGGGTTGCAAAGCCAGGTCATTATTCATTTCAGCGGTAAATGTGCTTCCTTCGGGTGTGGTTAGTTCAAAACTAACTCCTTCTCCGGCCTGACGGGGCATTACTATCCCAACTCTTTCATTTGCTGCACTGCGCCTTGGTATTACAAGGTCTTCGATACTGCCATCGTTTATTGATAGTGTGTCATTGATAAGATCGTATACTCCGGTAGTTCTCATTCCTTTTACAGTGAGAGTTACATTCTCTACCTGTAAATCCGAAACATCTTGCGCTGCAGTTATTCTGAAAATAGCTTTAGACAAACGGTGATAAAAACGCAGGTTCACGTTAGGATCATCTTTGGAGGTTCCTGAAAGATGTTCTGCCGACATAAAGTCAATAGCAGGCATATCAGTCTGATCGGCTACCGACAGCGGAATCATCAAATTGGTCGGAGTAGTTTCGGAAAAGGGATAGTAAGCTTTGAATGCTACTTCATCTCCATTCTGTGGGAAATAGATGACATCGTTTGGTGTAGCAGGCACAAAATTACCCGAAGCAGTTGTTGTATAATACTTGTTATTGTAAACGTTGTTTATAACGGTTTGAAGGTCCGGATCTAACATAGCCAGACCAATTTCGTCATTAACGTCCCACATAACGTCCGTGGCCCGGGTTGATATCCCGGCTGTAAAGGTTGCCTTCACCTTTTCGCCGTTATAGATTTCGTTCCTTTCATCATTACAGGAAATAAGAATCATGAAAAGAAGTACACAAGAAATTGATGTGATATTTCTCATTTTCATATAATTAAAATTTAAATTATGTCTTTAGGTTATTGAGCAATTATCCAGGATTCGGGACCGGATATCCAGTCTACGATCTCTACAGTCAGTCCTATTCCGGCTTCAAGGGTAATAATGACATACCAGGGCTCGTTGATGTCCTGGGTGTGGAACCCGGCCATTTGTTCGGTTATATCAATAGAAGCGGTAGCGGTGCCGCCATTGTTGTAAAAGACAGTCAGGTCAATTACCTGTTCTGTATTGCCATCTATACCCAGCAACCTTTTAGAATCGGCAAACCATGCGTCGTCAAGAGCCCGGGTTAGTGGGGTTAAATTATAACGGATACTTCCGTTGGTAATGGCAGGCGGGCGGGTTAATTCATTAACGGGCGGGAATCCGTTATCAAGATTTCTTTTAAGGGTAATTCCGTGCAAGACTCCTTCTATACGGCTGATAAGGGGAGCTCCGTCTCCTATAAAATCAGTTCCTATAAACAAAGTACGGGCTTGTTTGTACATGGGCAACGGTATAACGAGTGATTCGTCGTGTACTTCCACATTGGCAGTCGTACTACCTGCACTGAAAATGTCAGGTTCGAGTGCCATACCATCCGAAGAAGTCCCTACAGCTACAGTGAGATCATCATAATTGATATCAATATTAGATGAATTTTCATGCCCTATGATTTTATATCCTCCCACACGAAAATTCACATTTACGCCGTAAACATCCGACGTAATTTCATATTCGCTTTCAGGAGTAAGAGGGATGACTTCTATCTTTACAGATTCGTTGTAATCAACCGGTTGTGTGGATATCCATCTCAATTCTATACGCATCCATTGGAAGCAATCGTCCAGGGATTCTTTTATGCAGGAGGTTACAGCTAAGGTTAAAAATGATAATAAAATTATCACGGACCGTTTTTTCATATACATATTTTTGCTTATTATTATCTAATTTTTTCTCGTATACCAGCAAAAACAACGGTTATAAGGAAAATGTTCTTATATTTTATATAATTAGATTTTATTTTAAGGAAAGGAATTTTAAGGGTTATAGCAGACGCTTTGCATAAGAATGTTAAGAAGCATACATCCTCGGACGGGCTTAATAAACTGTCTTGTTATGACGTTGCTGTAGTTGTTGTTGACATTACCTGTATGTTATCTCATTTTTGAAAAACATGCTAAAAACCTGATGCGAAAGATGGGCCGGATTACTGGATAAATTATGATTCATGATGTTCAGTTGGGGGGTTATATTGATCTTCTCGCAACAAAAATAGGGATAGGAAATTTACTGTGCAATAGCAGAACACGATCCTGCACGAATCCACACAACACTGCATAATTTCGCAGAATTCTGCAGAAGAAAAATATATTTTATTATACAAATGTTAAATATATACATAGGTAAAATGTTCATTTTCATATTGTTACATCGTAATAACAAATATAATTTTATTACGCAACTTTTTATCAACTTCTATTTCAATAACCATAATATATTGGTTATCAAATAAATAAGCCGAAAAAATGGCAATTTCCAACTCCTGTTTCGCAAGTGCCCACATTATATATTAGAATTAAAGCAATATATAACTAAGTAAATCTTTTCAAGATTTACCCCGCGGGTAGGTTTTGAAGGAGTTGGGGAGGGGTAAGTTTGGGATAGTGTAGGAGGGATACTATAGGGTAATTCTGATTTGTTATAATAGTTGGATATGGGTTTGTTGTTACAGAGATAAAATATTAGTGCTAAAAGGTATATACTTTTTGGAGAAAAAGTACGTAGTTTTTTGGTAATAAGTATGTGCTTTCTTGTTGGAAAGTTAGGAGTTTTTTGATTTTCATTCTACAATCTTAAGCTTAAACCCGTGACATTGGCATGGATGCTCCGGATGATATTAAGATATAAAAGAAATCTTCAACTTGATAATCCCTTTAATTAACATACCCACTCTTAGCAATAGCTGCCTTCCCCGCCTCCGTCTGAAGCCATTCATACACTTTGTGTCCCATCGAAGACTTATCCATATCCGAACGAATCACAGCATACACCTCTGTAGTATACGGATACGATCTATCAACAATCGTATTCTTATCCGGTTGCACTCCGTCAATCTCGATAGCCTTCAGATACATTTTGTGTGGCCTGATAATAAACTCATTATAATAATACACCGTATAGCCAATTGCAAAAGGATCACTACCAATCTCATCCAGCAATCCCATCATACCAGACACAAGAGCCTCTTCATAAATTGGAAGATTAATATAATCCAGACCCTTCATCACCAACAAATCCATTAGCTCCTGACTACCTGAATTCGCATTCCTTATAAAAGGATGAATCATTGGAAACCCCCCATCAATTTCCACACCAAACTCCTCCCACGATCTCACCTTCCCCGTGTAAATATCCTGTATATTTTTCGTAGTCAACCCCTTCACCGGATTTCGTGCATTCACAATAAAAATAAACGCATCCATAGCAATAGGCGTTTCAATCAGCGTTACCCCCTTGCCCTCGGCATACTCCTTCTCGTCGGGCGACATAGTGCGGGCAGTAAGAGCGATATCCACTACCTTATCAATCACATTCGCAAAAGACTGATGCGTTTGCGAACTCTTTATACAATCATTAAACCTTTGTCGTTGCTTACCCGTAATTTCAGGTTTAATGTCCCATTTACTACTATTAAAATCAATCTTATTCTCCTGCCATTCATAACCAATACCCATTAACTCGCAAGCAATAACAGTGTTAAGAGGCAATGTCGAAGTCGACCCGTCAATAATCGGATAAGTATCAAGAGAAAGCCCGTCGATATACGGAGATTCGGTATTAATTTCTTTTTCATCACCGCAAGCCACGAAAAAGAAGCATACAAAGAAACACAAAACAGCATGGAGGAAAGTAATTTTATTCATGTTCATAATGTTTAATAGTTAAAATATCTGTAAATCCGAAATCAATAATACGCCAGCTAAGTTAAAGATTATTTATTACAACCATCAAACCTGTGAAATTTATTTCATTAAAAAAACCGTCAAACAAAGCCAATTGACTTTGTATATTTGAGCCTGATACATCTTAACTTACGGACTATAACAACTATAATTTTGATACATTCTCTTCTTTTAAAATAGATATTATTCATATCTTTGATTACAGATAGGTCGTTGACAGAAGTTGTTAAGTTTTAATTGACTATTCAACCTCTGTTGTACGATTATCCGACTCAGTTTATATAAAAGCCTTTACTATAATACCCATAGAAATGAAAAGAAGTATAACCTTATTATTGTGTATCTATCTACAAGTCCAGTTTTTAATTTCCGGAGCAGCCGAAATCTTTTCACCATCAGAAACAGTATGGTTTAAGTATCCGGCAAAAGACTGGTCTACTCAATCCTTGCATATAGGTAACGGTTATTTCGGAGCTTCATTTTATGGCGATATAGAAAGAGAGCGTTTGGATATAGCTGAAAAAACTTTCTGGGCAGGTGGGCCGCATTCCGTACCTGATTTCAACTATGGTGTCGTTAAAGGAGGAAAAGATAAAATAGGATTGATCCGTGAACTGATTGTAAATGACCGGATTGCAGAAGCTGACTCTCTTTCACGTGTACACATGGTAGGTGATTATACCAATTACGGCTATTTTTCAATGGTAGGCAACCTGTATATAGATTTCAATAAGAGTAAAGAACCGGTAACAGATTACGTGCGCGGACTTGATTTGTCTAATTCAATAGGTTTTGTTCAATATAATCAAGATGGAGTTAATTACAAACGGGAATATTTTTGCAGCTATCCCGATAAATTGATGGCTCTTCATTTCACAGCCGATAAGGCCGGACAAATCAACTTTAATGTCTCTCACGAACTTCTTTACAAACCGGATAAAGTGCTTACTGAAAATGATGAATTAATCATCAATGGTCTTATTCGTGTTAATGGTCTTCGTTATAGCATCCGGATTAAAGTATTAAAACAAGGAGGTGAAATTGATATCAACAATCAGCAAATAAAGATTAACGGAGCCGATCAGGCAACAGTTCTCTATACCGTTGACACGGAATATAAACAGGAATATCCTTTATATAAGGGTGAGAAGCCGGAAGAGAATACCCGAAAAGTAATTAAGGAAGCCACTCGTAAAGGATATCAACAGATTAAACAAGCACACATCAAAGACTATAAGAATTTATATGACCGGGTTAAACTAACGCTTATTGGTAATAAATCGTTAGAAAGTTTGCCTACTGATGAACGGATAAAGGAGCTTTGTAAAGGCACTACCGATGATTCCTCACTTAAAACGCTGTGGTTTAATTTAAGTCGTTACTTGGTTATCAGTGCTTCCCGTTCCGGAACCCTTCCTTCTACCTTGCAAGGAACATGGAATACATTTGAGAAAGCACCCTGGAATGGTAATTTCCAGAGTAATATCAATCTACAGGAAATGTATTGGGGATGTGGCCCTACGAATCTGCCGGAATGTGAGTTGTCGTATCTGGAATGGATTGAAAACCTGGTAGAATCCGGTAGACAGACAGCAAAAGAATATTATGGTACTAATGGATGGGTAAGCCATAGCACCGGGAATATCTGGGGACATACCGTTCCGGGAGATGATATATTATGGGGACTTTATCCTGCCGGTTCTGCATGGCATTGCCGTCATATATGGGAGCATTACGCTTTTACCGGAGATAAAGAATACTTAAAAGAAAGAGGGTATGCCGTAATGAAGGAAGCAGCAGAGTTCTGGTTGAATAATATGGTAGAGTTTGAAGGGTATTACATTATTGCTCCTTCCGTATCTGCCGAGCATGGTATTGAAATGGAGCATGGAAATCCTGTTCCATATTCTACCACTAATGGAGAGGTAACTCAGGGGAAGCTATTCACAGTTCCGGCTTATCAGGATATAGAGATGGTTTATGACCTATATACAAATGTGATAAAGGCATCTGAAACATTAAATATAGATCATTCTTTTCGTAACAAGGTAATTGAAGCAAGAGATAAACTACTACCGCTGCGAATTGGTAAATACGGCCAGTTGCAGGAATGGGTGAAAGATGTGGACAACCCTAGGAATCACCACAGGCATATAGCCCATTTGTATGCGATGCATCCGGGAAATATGATCTCAACTACCCGGACTCCGGAATTAGCTAACGCAGTGAAAAAGTCATTAGAGATGAGAGGGGATGGAAAGAAAGGAAGCTTATGGCCCCACACAGGAGGGAATTGGTCTGCGGCCTGGCGTACGGCTCTCTGGACAAGATTGTTCGATGGCGACAGGGCAATTACTATATTTAATAAGATGATCCGCGAAAGCGGATATGAAAATATGATGTCCAACCAGTCCGGTAATATGCAGGTAGACGCAACTATGGCTACATCCGGACTTTTTGCAGAAATGCTTCTGCAATCTCATGAGGGCTTTATCCATCTTTTACCGGCTCTTCCTACGGAATGGCCTGAAGGTAAAATAACAGGCCTATTAGCGAGGGAAGGATATGTGGTAAACATAGAATGGAAAAATGGGCAGCTGACAAAAGCTGAAATACAAATACCCCAGGGTAAAAAACAACCCTTGGTTAGAATAAATAATGTGATTCTATCCCAGGAAGATAAGCGGGTTATTTTTGACTTTTCAACGTTATCATTGTAATCTCCGGCCAGGCTCCAAAACGAAAAGGTAAGCCTACGTGACCAGCTCCGATGTTAACATACAATCCACGTGTACCTTCGTAATACATACCACTCCATTCCTTATAAAAACGTGAGGAAAAGGATCGCCCTGCACATTCAAATTGCAGGGCATGTGTATGTCCCGCCAGCATTAAGTCGATATCAGTATCCGGTAAAACTTCCCGGCGCCAGTGAGTAGGATTGTGGCTGAGCAGTATTTTAAATAATCCTTCCGTACCCTCAATAGCTTTAGGCAGGTCTGCATATTGCGAAAAAGGGGGCTCACCATCATTTTCTACTCCGACCAGAGCAATAGTATCATTACCATTATGTAGTTTCACATGATCATTGTTCAGTAATATCCATCCCATATCAGCCTGTCTTTTTTTAAGGTCATCCAGATTCTTTGAGCGATGATCTGCATGCTCCCATGGGAAATAGGGGCCGAAATCATGATTACCAAGTACGGAATATATACCATCTCTGGCACGTAATTCACACAAAACACTTTGACAAGGATTTAACTCCACTGCACGATGATTAACCAGATCACCGGTGAAAACAATTAAATCCGGATTCTGGCTATTAACCATTCTTACAAGTTTTTCCAAAGGTTTGGTGTTGCCTTTCCAACTGCCCACATGTAAATCGGACAAAAGGGTTATCCGGTAACCATCAAATCCGGTCGGTAACCGATGGGAAGAGTATATCACATTTTTGATTACAAATCTGTTTTTACCCCAAAATGCTCCATATAGTATAGTCCCTGCATTGTACAAAGCAAGGATAATCCCTATAACATCAAATATAGTCTGTGACCATCCGAAGAAGTGATTGAAAAATAACCCGACAAATGAGCATAAGGTAAATATAAGCTTAGGCATTGCCCCAACCAGGAAAGCTATTGTGAACCATCCACCCCAACGACCTTTGACGGAATAATCACTTGCGAAATAAGCAAAATATATAAGACCGGTTAATAAAAGCAAACCGGGGAGGAAATATAGTATGGGGATCAATACATTTATATCCGGTCTGGATATGTACGTACCGTAAATGTAGATGTCCGGTAAAACTATAACAGCTACTAAAAGCAGAAAAAAACGTTGAACCATAATTGTAAGTTATTAAACAGACTCTTATTTTCTTAAAATGAAAAAACACATGGATGATATATTAGTTTTCGGCATTTATATATTTTATGCTTGTATTTGTTTTACCTGATAGGAAAGCTTATAGCACTATTTGTTTATCTTTGCGCTACAGAAAATTTTAAAACATATATTATAAACTATGAAGAAGTATTTTTTAGAGAGAAATCTCTTTCTTTTTGTTATTTTACTAGTATTAACCATAAACCCTGTTTCGGTAGGTGCCCAGACAATGATGGGAAAAACCGGGCTTACCAAGCTTTGGGACGGATTGAAGCAAAAACAACCCGAACACCTGATGCCTCATGGGAAAGCTCCTTATCAGACAGCAACCAGACAACCTAAACAAAATATTCCAGCACGTCTTATTCCTGTTCAGGAGGGCGAATGGATTATTTCAGACGGATGGGAACTGGGAACTTCTACTCAGGTTCTTGAATCCAATACATCTATTTTCAATACAGTTTTTAACACACAGGATTGGTATAATGCAACAGTTCCCGGTACGGTACTTACCACTCTTGTAAACCAGGGTGTTTATCCCGATCCTTATTTCGGACTTAATAATATGGCTATTCCCGACACACTTGCACATATAGACTGGTGGTACAGGATTAGTTTCGATACTCCCCAAAATCCTTCCGGTAAAAGAGTTCGTCTTTTATTTGATGGTATAAACTACAGGGCCGAAGTATTCCTGAACGGTAAGAAACTGGGAAATATGACAGGTGCTTTTATCCGTGGCGAATATGATGTAACTTCTTTATTGAAACCAAATGGGAAAAATGTATTAGCAGTACTTGTTTCCCCTCCTGATAATCCGGGTATTTCTCATGAACAATCCATGTTGGCAGGGCAGGGACTTAACGGAGGACAACTGAGTCTGGATGGTCCTACTTTTATTGCTTCTATCGGATGGGACTGGATTCCCGGCATACGCGACCGTAATACCGGAATATGGCAGGATGTTCGTTTGAAGATTGGTGGAGATGTTGCAATAGGTGATCCCCAGATAATTACCAACCTGCAATTACCAGATACAACCAGTGCAACCGTTAAGGTTGTTACTCCTTTGAAAAATCTGACAAAACGTACTGTTTCCGGTACTGTTACCGCTAGGTTTGAAGGAGTGAATGTAAATATGTCTTACAATCTGAATGCAGGAGAAGAAAAAGAGTTAGTATTCGATCCGGCCAATTTCAAAGAATTAAATATCAGGAATCCAAAATTATGGTGGCCAAATGGATACGGTGCACCTCATTTATATAATCTGGAATTACAGGCAAATACGGATACCGGTTTATCCGATTTAAAGAAATTACGTTTCGGAATACGCGAGTTATCTTATGAATTAATGATTTATACCCCCGAAAAAGGGAATCACAGGATTGCTTATACTCCTGTAGATGTGGATAACAATAACCAGCCTGTTTTCGATTATGAGAATGTCGTGATTGTGGGAGATCCGAAACAAAGAAGAACTATCCCTACTTTATATAAAGGAGTAAATGAGGATATGATATTTGAACAACTTTCAAATGATGATCCGGTTGAGCAGTTTTTCGTATTCCGTATAAATGGTATCCGTGTATTTATCAAAGGTGGTACATTCGGAATGGATGACGGTATGAAACGTGTATCGCGCGAACGGATGGAACCTTACTTTAAACTTCATAAAGATGCTAACTTTAACCTGATACGTAACTGGACGGGAGAAACTACCGAAGAACTATTTTACGAACTGGCAGATGAATATGGTATGTTAGTATGGAACGATTTCTGGATTACAACAGATGATACGGTAGAACCTAATGATTATGATCTGTTTATGAAGAATGCTACAGATGTAGTTCGTCGTTTCAGAACTCATCCTTCTATTGCACTTTGGTGTCCTCGCAATGAAGGATATGCACCACAAGGAATGGAACCAAGACTAGCTAAAATGATGGCAAAGGAAGATCCTACACGTCATTATCATGGTAATTCCCGTTTCCTCAATGCAATCAACAGCGGCCCCTACGGATATATTAAAGACAGATCCCGCTATTTTACACAATATGCCGAAGGATTCAATACGGAATTGGGAGCACAGGCTATACCGACAGCAAATACAATCCGTAAGTTTATTGCTCCTGAAGACCTCTGGCCGATCAATGATGTATGGGCTTATCATGATTTACACCATACAACTCATTTCTTCCAGGATTTTATGGCAGCTGTAAACAGTTATGGTGAAGCCAATAGTATGGAAGAGTTCGCTAAGAAATCTCAAATGGTTACTTACGATACTTGGAGAGCTATGATAGAAGCATGGAACAGCCGCATGTGGAACAATACTACCGGATTGATTATGTGGATGAGCCATCCGGCATGGCCAAGTATGACCTGGCAAACGTATACATACGATTATGAAACTCCCGGTTCATATTTCGGTGCCCGTAAAGCACAGGAGCCTTTACATATACAAATGAATATGCCGGACAACAAAGTCATGATAATCAATTCTACCCGGAATGCTTATAAGAACATGACGGTTACAGTCCGTTATTACACACTTGACGGTAAGGCATCTTATGCCAAAACTGAGAAATATAATGTTCCGGCTAATTCTACAGTAGATTGTTTTGTTCCCCAGATAGCCGGTACAAACCACGAATATGGATTTTTCCGTCTAGAACTAAAAGATAATAAGGGCAAAATCGTTTCTTTAAATGATTATTGGAACGATGGAGGAAATATACAAACGAATAAAGCTTTAAACCAATTGAACAAACCAACTTTGAAATTAACAAAGAAGGGTGGTAAAACTTCAACACTGGTTTATGAATTGCAAAATACATCTCGTGAATTGGCTGTTGCCATTAAACTGAATGCAAAAGACATTGCAACAGGAGAAATTATTCTTCCGGCCTATTTCTCGGATGGTTATATCAATTTACTACCGGGCGAAAAAAGAACGATCACCTTGGAACTACCGGAAAATGTTTCTAAAAGCTTCAATATTGTAGCTGAAGGATATAATTTAGATTCGGTGGTGCTTTTGTAATAAACTCGGGAAGGGAGTTTCCAAAAAGTATAGTTGTCATCCCGGGCCTGACCCGGGATCTCCTCTGTAAGTTATAGAAGAAGAGATTGCGGATCAAGTCCGCAATGACAGACGACTTTTTGGACATTTACTTTATAGGAATGCAACATTTAAATATTGGAACTAATGTTTGCTTATAAGCTGCTAATGGTCTATATAGTTAAGCACTTTAGTTAATCATTGGTCTATTTTCACAAAAAAAGATATAATTTAAATAATATCTAACAACTTATAGTGTAGAATCCGAAAAGAATGTATTCCTTTGTGCAAGTTAAAAAGCAATAACAAGTTTACATTGCTCTGAATTCTTTCATGTATCTCCTCTTGTGACTTTCACCTGAGAATTTCCATCTCTGATTAAGAACTTCCCAAACTTTTTTGCTGTATTATTAATTTTTTATATTTATATTTATGAACATGTATGTAGGAAACCTTAACTATAGTGTTAGGGAATCAGATTTGAGAAGTGTAATGGAAGAGTACGGAATAGTAGAATCAGTTAAATTGATTATGGACCGTGCAACTAACAGATCAAAAGGTTTTGCCTTTATCGAAATGCCAAACGCAGGAGAAGCAAAAAATGCTATTTCTGAACTTAATGGAGCTGACTATGCAGGTCGCCCAATGGTAGTAAAAGAATCTGTTCCAAGAAACTAAGAACATTCCTTTATTAAGATAAAGATAAGGTGTCTCCATTAGGGGGCACTTTTTTTGTTACACATAAGCCAAGTGATAAGATTCAAAGAAATCTTGATTTTATCTAATCGAAATACCCTTAATCTATATCAGAAAATGACAAAAAAGTAAATAGCATAACTATTTTTATTGCTACAGTAACATTTATGCTATTTTTGTACGGATGTTACTTTAAATCTAGTACACAATGAAGGGCAACAACAATCATGATCTGCAATTAATCAACGAAATTGCCGATAATAACTGTGTAAGCTACAATAAACTATTCAGTAGTTATTATAACTCTTTGTGTCATTATGTCTATAATATTATCCGTGATAAAAATGATACGGAAGATATTGTGCAGGAACTATTTTTAAATCTTTGGAAAAACCGCAACAAACTGGATATACAATCCAGTGTTTCTTTTTATCTTTATAAGACTGCCCGAAACTTAACCTTAAATTATATACGTGACAATCAGAAGTATAAAAACAGTGTAGATTATACTGAACTGCAAAATCAATATGTCGACGAACAAACCATCGAACAACACGAATTCCGTCAGGCACTCAATGACTGCATCGACAAATTACCCGGAAGGAACAAAGAGATTTTATTGCTTCATAAAGTAAAAGGGTTTAAGCAAAAAGAAATATCCGACAAATTAAACATATCGGTCAAAACCATTAAAAACCAGATATGGATAGCTATGCAACGGTTGAAAAACTGTCTTTCATTAAAAGAAATAGAATTTTTTTAGGGTTCCTTATGGGACCTTTTTAATTACCCCGTGTCTTACATAAAGAACAACACAAATATCGGAGAACTTATAGCTGAATATTTACTGGAAAGCAAGGAAAATAAACCGCTTCATCCGGAATTGAAACAATGGCTTGCGGAAAGTTCATCAAACCGGTCTATGTTTGACGAATATAAAAAAATCTGGATGGAAGTCTCTTCATATACATCTCCATTGGAATTTGATTCCGGTAAAGCATGGAATAAAATAAACAGTATCAACCAAAAGAATAAACAGTAACGGAGGAAACTTATAAATATAGGATACATATCAATGGGAATAGCAGCCTCTGTTTTATTATTTGTTGTTTTATTCTCTATGGAATATTTCGTTCGTCCCACAAATGTGGTCGAAGTTAATGCCGGTACAAATAATGGAAATCGTTCTGAAATAACTTTACCCGACGGCACAAATGTAAAGCTAAACACTGGTACTACAATCAATTATACCTACAACCGTCAAAAGAATGTAAGGGAAGTAAACTTTCACGGGGAAGCGTTTTTTAAAGTAGCTAAAAATAATTCTCCCTTTATTATTCACACCCCCGACGGATTAAAAATAAAAGTTTTAGGAACAACTTTCACAGTTAGTGCATATTCTGAAGATACCTCCTATATCATTTCCCTTATCGAAGGTCGTATTGAGCTGGATAACCAACACAAAGGCTTACACTGGCTCCCGGGGAGATTATACAATATCACAGGGAAACAAGGGATATAGAAAAACTCAACAAAAATATATCGCATATGTATGGTTGGGTAGACAATAAATTGTATATGGACAATATGTCTTTAGCTGATGTGTGTAAAACACTGGAACGTTGGTATAATGTAAAAATAACATTAGCTCCCGGTCTTGGAGAAAGCGCTCATTACAACGGAATATTGCAAGAAGATAATGTTACAGACATTTTGAATGCATTATGTAGTCTCAGTAAAATTAAATACGAAATAAACGGCCGTTACATAAGTATAACCTCAAAATAAGAAATGCCTATGATTTAAATGCAAACAGCAGAAAATAAAATATGGGAAATGTCACTACCATTCCCCATATACTTTGATCATCACTAAATATTAGTGAAACTAATACTATTAGAGCAACAATCAAACAACAAAGATATGAAAATTTTTAATATTGGGTCGAAGAAAAAACGATCCGTAGGGAAAAATATGTTTCAATCTAAACATATAATATTCCTGATAAGCTTTTTCTTACTTAACTTATCCACAGTAGCTTATTCGCAAAATAAAACTTTAAGCCTGAACGTAAGGAATAAACCGATAAAAGAAATACTTATTCAGATTCAGGAACAAACCGACTACCGGTTTATATACGAAAGTCAGACCACCAACTTCGATAAAAGGGTTAGCCTTACTGTAACCAATGAACCTGTTGAAGAGATTCTGTAACACAAAACAGAAACTTCAAGAAACAGCATTACTTAACACCGATACCTGATGCTGAAATGAAGAAGACAAAAGAATTTATACAAAATCCCGGATATGAGAATCAATTAAAATAATAAATTTGTAAATAATATATGAATGTAGAGCACGGAAGAGAACTATAATCATATTTGATTCCGTGTCTCTGCGTTTTTAATGATCCATTTAATCAGCATGCATATCAATAAGATAGTATCCATATTACTTATATTCTTTCTGAGTGCTGTAACAACACAGGCAAAGAATAAATCAGAGGTGAAATCACCTGATGGTAATATAAAAGTTTCTATTCAACTGTATGATAAAATATCATATTCCATTTCCTATGACCAAACTATATTGTTAGAAAACAATATTTTGCAAATGAAACTCAGGAACGAAGTATTGGGTGAAAATCCCAAACTTATGAGTAAGAAGGAAATGAAAGTTAGTAATAAACTTACCCCGCTGGTACCATTAAAGTTTAGCACAGTGGAAAACGAGTATAACCAACTTACATTACAATTTAAAGGGAATTACTCTGTTGAATTCAGAGTCTATAATCAGGGGATAGCATACCGTTTTATCACTAACAAAAAAGGAGTCATAGAAGTTATAGATGAAGAAGTTGAATTCAATTTTCCTGATAATTATCTTCTTCACCTGCAACAAGTATGGCGTACATTCGGTACCCCTTATGAAGAGCCATACACCCATCTGACGAGCAGTGAGTTTACAGAAGAAAGTAATATGTCTACTTTGCCCATCCTTATAGATACTAAAAAGCAACATAAGATATTATTTTCTGAAACTAATGTATTCGATTATCCTGCCATGCTGATGTATGGTACAGATCATTACGGAGTGAGTGGAGCTTTTCCTCCGAATGTTATTCAACAAGAATTCAAAGGGAATGACTGTATTGTCATTACTCAGGAAGCAGATTACATTGCACGCACTAATGGACAGCGTTCTTTCCCATGGCGTTACTTTGTAATCAGCAATGAAGATACCGACATTATCGAAAATACAATGATGTATTGCCTCGCCGAACCTTGCCGGATAAAAGAACCATCGTGGATTTTGCCCGGGCAAACCGTGTGGGACTGGTGGAATTATGCTATGCCTTATGATGTGGATTTCGTTGCCGGCCGTAATCAGGATACATACAAATACTTTATTGACTTTGCTGCTGCAAATAATATTCCTTATACATTGATCGATGATGGGTGGTCAAACAGTCGTAGCGAACCTTTCAAGGCAAATCCAAATGTTGATATGCCTTCACTAATGCAGTATGCAAAGGAAAAAGATATAAAAGTTATATTGTGGATGCACTGGACAGCCATTGAAAACCACATGGATTCTATCTTCAAAATATATGCTGACTGGGGTGTCTCCGGATTAAAGATCGACTTTATGGAACGCAATGACCAATGGATGGTAAACTTTTATGAACGTACTGCCAAAGAAGCTGCTGCAAACAATATGATTGTACTTTTTCACGGTTCGTTCAAACCATCAGGATTGGAGCATATTTATCCGAACGTACTTTCTTATGAAGGTGTCCGGGGACTGGAATGGAAAAAAGATGCAACTCCCGATAATAGCATCTATCTGCCTTTCATGCGTAATGCGGTTGGCCCCATGGACTATACACCCGGTGCAATGGTAAGTATGCAACCCGAGTACTATGCCAACAGTGATTATAATCCGGCTGCGGTAGGTACTCGTGCCCTCCAACTTGCTCACTTCATAATTTTTGAAAGCGGTATGCAGATGTTAGCTGATAATCCTGCACGCTACAATAAAGAAAAAGAGTGTTTTGACTTCATTACCCAAATACCAGTTACTTGGGATGAAACCCGTGCACTGGCTGCAGAAGTGGGAAAATATGTTGTAGTAGCCAAACGCAAAGGTGACAAATGGTTTATCGGTGCCATGACTAATAGTAAATTAAAGGAAAGAATGATAGAGATCGACTTAGGTTTCCTGGATCAAAACCGTTCTTATAAAATTACTTCATTTGAGGATGGACCGAATGCTAATTATGTAGCTATGGACTATAAAAAGAGGGAAGGAATAGTTAAGTTTGGAGAGAAGATAAAGATAAAAATGGCAAAAAGCGGTGGATGGGCTGCCATAATACAATAAAATCTTAAAATGTAAAACCATGAAAAAGTATTTGTTTTTAGTTTTTCTCTTATTGGTTTCCTTGGGGATAAAAGCGCAGAAGCAACTGGAGCTTACCTCACCTAGCGGGGAAATAAAAATATCGGTAAATCTCTCCGACAAAATTTACTACGATGTATATTATGGGAATGATGTGATTCTGAAAGACAACCATTTACAATTAAACCTGCAAGATGCTTCACTAGGACAAAATCCGGTATTATCCAAACAGAAACATAATAAAGTGAGCGAAGAGTTAAAGCCGGTAATACCGTTAAAGTTTTCAATAGTTAAAAATGAATATAATGACCTCCAATTAACTTTTAAGGGAGGATATGCCGTAGAATTCAGGGCATATAATGATGGAATAGCTTATCGTTTCGTAACAAGTAAGAAAGGTGAAGTAGAAGTAATGAACGAAGAGTTTGCACTCAATTTCCCAGACGAATATCTACTGCATCTTCAACAACCGGGAAGCTTCAAAACCGCTTATGAAGAGCCATACACCCATGTTGAAAGTAAATTGTGGAGTCCTTCTGATAAAATGGCGGTTTTACCTGTATTGATCGACACACGTAAAACATATAAAATACTTATATCCGAATCGGATTTGTCTGACTATCCGTGTATGTTTTTAAAGGGAAGCGGAAAAAATGGTGTTACGTCTACTTTCCCAAAGCAACCGCTTGAATTCGGTGAAGACGGAGACCGAAGTCTTAAATTAGTAAAGGAAGCTGATTACATTGCCAAAACATCCGGAAAGAGGAGTTTTCCATGGAGGTATTTTGTAATAACCAAAGATGATAGACAGTTGATTGAAAATACAATGACCTTTAAACTGGCTACAAAGAATCAACTTACAGATGTTTCATGGATCAAACCCGGACAGGTAAGTTGGGAATGGTGGAACGATGCTTCTCCTTATGGTCCTGATGTAAATTTTGTATCCGGCTACAACCTCGAAACTTATAAGTATTATATCGACTTTGCATCAAAATTCGGTATACCTTATATTATCATGGATGAAGGTTGGGCGGAGAGTACTCGTGATCCTTACACTCCTAATCCCAAAGTTGATGTTCATGAATTGATTCGTTACGGTAAAGAGAAAAATGTAGGAATTGTACTCTGGCTTACATGGTTTGTTGTAGAAAACAACTTTGAACTTTTCGAAACATTTCAGAAATGGGGTGTAAAAGGATTAAAGATTGACTTCATGGACCGCAGCGACCAATGGATGGTTAATTACTATGAACGGGTAGCTAAAGAAGCAGCAAAATATAATTTATTTGTGGATTTCCATGGTTCATTCAAGCCTGCCGGACTGGAATATAAGTATCCGAATGTACTTTCTTACGAAGGTGTTCGAGGTATGGAACAAATGGGTGGTTGTACTCCCGACAATAGTATTTATTTTCCATTCATGCGTAATGCAGTAGGTCCGATGGACTATACCCCCGGAGCTATGATAAGCATGCAGCCGAATGTATATTCTGCACGAAGACCTAATTCGGGAAGTATCGGTACAAGAGCATATCAATTAGCTCTTTTTGTAATCTTCGAAAGTGCTTTGCAAATGCTTGCCGATAATCCCACTCTTTATTACCGCAACGAAGATTGTACCCGTTTTCTTACAGAAGTTCCGGTTACATGGGACGAAACTATTGCACTCGAAGCTAAAGCCGGCGAATATGCAATCGTAGCCAAAAGAAAAGGCGATAAATGGTATATCGGTGGTATGACGAATAATTCCGAGAATGAGAGGGTCTTTAATGTCAGCCTCGATTTTCTTACATCGGGTAAATCCTATCAAATGACCTCTTTTGAAGATGGAATTAATGCAGGACGTCAGGCCATGGATTATTTAAGAAAAGAAAAGTCTGTTCAGAAAGGAAATAATATTACTGTTAAAATGGTGAGGAATGGTGGTTTTGCTGCTGTGATAGAATAAGGTTTATATAAAAAGAAAGTGTGCCAAAAGTATAATATGGATTAGATATTAACTTTTGGCACAGCTTTGTAATTTCAGTATATCTTGGATTTAATAACGTCTTTTGTTATAACCTCCGCCACCATTTCCACCGCGGTTATTGTAACCACCACCGCTGCTTCTTTCAGTACGAGGACGTGCAACACTTACGCTTATTGTTTTTCCTTCAAATTCAGTATCATTTAATTCTGAGATTGCATTTTGTCCTTCTGTTTCATTAGGCATTTCAATAAATCCGAATCCGCGTGATCTTCCGCTTTCTCTGTCCATAATAATGTTAGCTGAAGTAACTTCTCCATACTCAGCAAATAAATCTTGTAAGCTTTCGTTTTTTGTACTGAAGCTTAAATTTGATACATAAATGTTCATTTTTCTTTGTTATTATTTATAATTAATGGCTGTCCTTGTCGGCTAAAGTGACATTTACAGCATTCATGCCTTTCTGTCCGCGTTCCAACTCAAACGTTACCGTATTTCCTTCTTTAATTGAAGCAGGAGCACTACTTATATGAAAAAAGTATTTTTCCGTGTTCTCTGCATTTTTGATAAATCCGTATCCTTTGTCGGGATTGAAAAATTCTACACGACCTCTTAATGGAACATCTTCTACTTCCTCTTTCTTAGGTGTAGATACTTCTATACTTTCAGCCTCAATTTTTTTCTTCTTAGTCACATCCGGCGGTGTATCGGTAATCATACCGTTTTCATCTACATAGGCTATCATATCTTCAAAAAGTCCGCTTCCGCTATTAGCTTTACGTTCTTCTTTACGCTTCTGTTTTTCCAGTTTCTTACTTTGTTTTTTCTTTTCTAATTCTCTTTTATTATTTGATATTGCCATTTATAATTTTTTATACAGTTATTTGTCTGGTATAATAGGCTGCATTTAGCAGCAAGTTGATATTATAAACAAGAAAGTTGATTTTGATGTCGATTTTGACTCTGAGAAGATCCACCTAAAATAGTGGAGCAAAGCATTGTTAAGAAAGATACAATATAAACTTGATTGTTTAGATAACAAAAGTAACGAATAAGTTTGGTTAATTGTTAAATATAGTTGGATATTTTATTATTTATAACATTTTTATCTGCAATAAGAATGTTAATTAATCCATTTAATTATGCATAATATCTAATATATCCTTTCAATACTGGCTTTTCCCTTTTTATATCCGGTATAAACCAAATTATGTTGTATCTTTATACAGATAAATAATAGGGTTTATATATTGACCTTCCCCGGCTAAACTTTTCACAATATAGAAAAGCTTTTCTTCTGGTAAATTCAATCGCTCTTCATCCCTCCTGTTTATTTTACTATAATCGATAAAAAATATCTGTAAATCCGTTCAAGGATATAATAAAAGGGAATAAATTTAAGTGTAAATGACTGATAGCTTGGTAAATGAAACAGTAGAAAGATATATCAGAGAATATGATCGTTATAAAAAATTGGCTGATATTGTTTTTGATATTTGCCAAACTATTGTTCAAAAGAATCTAACTATCAGAGCTACGGTACAACATCGTGCAAAAAGTCCTACCAGTTTAGCTGAGAAGTTGAGAAAAAGTACAAAATACGATTCTGTGAATAGTGTGTTCGATGGTATAAGTGATTTGGCGGGTGTACGTATTATTACTTATCAGGAGGCCGACAGACCTAAGGTGATAGAGGAAATAGAAAAGATCTTCGTTGGGAAAAATCAGGAACCGATCATTATAGAAATAAAAGATAAAGACGGAACTGACGGCAGATATTACAAAGCTACCCATTGCCAGGTAGTTTTACCTCCGGAATATATCAATGATCATATTAATCTAAGAAATACGACTTGTGAAATCCAGGTTTGTAGTTTGCCTTCGCACGTATATAATGAGATTGAACATGATCTTCAATATAAACCCAGAACCGGTAGTTTATCAAATGAAGAAAAGTTATTGATTGATCAGTTGGGGTTGATTACTAAATCTGGTGATATTACGATACGCAGATTATTGGAAGCTACTAATGAAAGGTTAAAGCTTCACAAGGGAGAGTTTGATGATGTACATGATTTTGTAATTCGTATGGGAGAACTTTTAAATATAGGTACAGCTTTCACTCTCAATGCAGGATTGTTGTATGATGAATTTGTTGCTCTTAAACTGAATTCTCCTGAGGCCATTACTTCTTCTCTTTTGGATGAAGACGAGAGTTTGCATGTTGTTGCTGAAAAAGAGTACGATAAACTTAATGATTACATTCTCTCTAATAGCATTCCACTTGTTATTAACAGGAAATCTTCTGACCTTTTACTTTTAGTTCTACTAAGAAGAAGACTTTATGATATTTTGAAAAACTATCCTATCAGTACGAGGAATGAACATTCTAATCGTTTGTTAAGAATAGCACTTACATATAGAGATATGATCATTTTTAAATAAAAATAATATGACATTAAGAAAAACTTTACAGGTTAACCAATATCCATTAAAGAGATATGGAAGTAATGAACAAGCAGAAAATTTGTTGGAAGATATTAAGAAAAAATCAGGAGATGTGATCCGGATTGCTATTACAAAACGAACGATAATTGAACTTCCGGCTTCAATGACGCAAGAAGAAGTGGATGCAAGGATAGCTAATTATAAGAGGTTGCATGTGTCAAAAATATAGTAGTTTGTAAAGTAATAATATATAACGCGGTTTGAAGATGTTACATTAAGGTTTTATGTCTTGATGTAATAGCTTGCCCGATTAAAGAGGTGCTGGGTCTTTGAATAGATCCGGCTTTTTTTGTGATATATTAGATTTATGGCATTAATATAGTTTAAAAATATCTTAAGCATGTTTTCTAAATTATCTAATATTATTTTGTGTTTTTGCTATCATAAGTCGGGTAAAAGTGCCGGTGGCAGAAGAAATAAAACACTAGAACAGTATGTAAGTATTGTTTAATATAAAAATCATCTTTAAGAACGGGAATTTCCCAACTGCAGCAATTGACTTTCGTGAACTGCTGCAGTTGGGAAATCTAAACCGCTGCAGTTCAAAAAAAACGGCTTTAAAGCCCTTGTGGGGCTATATTAATGAATATGGGAATGGAAAATAATGAGCTTATCGTTTTTATCTGCCTGTATGATATTTTCGCTATAAATCTTGGTCCAGAACATCGTTTATACCACAGAGTTTTTATTAAACCCGGATTAAGCATTGAAAATATCTCTATTGCTTAACCCGGGTTTAATAAAAACTTATTTTGATGAAGTACTTATTTCTCCAGTCTTTATTTTTTAATACATTTGATTTCGAATAGTAATAAGTTTGTCAGATAAACTTAATACCCCTCGTTTACTTTTGCTGCGTAATTTAAACATTTTGGATATGATAAAAAATTATGCAAAGAAAGTAACGGTTGTTCTTTTATTATTGGTTTTGTTTTGTAAGGTAGGAGCGCAAATAAAAACTCCTAAAAACATTATTTTTTTAATTGGTGATGGAATGGGATATAATACCATAACTGCAACTAATTATTATCAATCGGGAAAAGATTCAACAGTATCTTACCAGTTATTTCCTGTATCTTATGCAATGACTACTTACAACGGACAAGCTCAACAAGAGTATCGGTCAGATAGTGCATGGCTGGATTTTGAGTGGGTAAGAACAAGCGGGAGATATACGGATTCAGCTCCTGCGTCAACGGCTTTTTCAACCGGTAAGAAAACATATGATGGAGCTATAGGAGTCGATATGAATCGAAACAATATTACCCATTTTATGGAATATGCAATGGGTATTGGTAAAGCTGCCGGAGTTGTTACAACAGTACAGTTCTCGCATGCTACTCCGGCCGGACATGTTGCTCATAATACAAATCGTAATAATTACGAAGCTATTGCAAATGAGATGCTTACTAGTGGTTTGAATGTCATTGTCGGAGCCGGACATCCCGATTATGACGACAATGCCCGTCTACGTGATAACAAAGAATATATGTATGTCGGTGGACAAAATACATGGAATACCTTAAAAAGCGGAGAGCTTGGTAACTGGACATTCTGTGATGATTCTGCTACCGTAGCTAATTATGCAAAAGGAGTGGATATTCCCGAAAAATTGGTTATCGTACCAAAGGTAGCCACTACTTTGCAGCAGGTGCGTAGTGGTGATAATGTACAACTTCCGTTCACCGATCCTTTCAACATAGGAGTAAATAATCTTTCCGAATTAAGTCTGGCTGCTTTAAATGTATTGAACCGCAATAGGGATGGTTTTGTAGTGATGATAGAAGGAGGTGCAATCGACTGGGCTAATCATGCAAATCAAAAGGGACGTATGATTGAAGAGCAAACAGATTTTAATAACACGGTGAATACTGTAATTGAATGGGTTGAAAAAAACGGTGGTTGGGAGAATAACCTGATTGTTGTTACATCTGACCATGAATGTGGTTATCTATTGGGTGAAAAAGAAAATGATAATAAGTTTACAACAAACCCTGTGGTAAATAATGGTAAAGGAAATGTCCCCGGTATGAAATATAATTCTAATCAGCATACTAATATGTTGGTTCCTATGTATGCAAAAGGTGCAGGCAGCGAAGTTTTTCATATGTTTGCAGACCGTGTAGATGCTTTACGTGGAAAGTACATCGATAATACGGAAATAGCTAAAGGATTCTTTGTTCTTTGGGATGTATTGGCTGAGAAAAAGCAAATAAAGAATTTTATATATATGGTCAGTGATGGCTGGGGCGAAAACCAAATTAAAGCAACTAACTACTATATGGGAGAAACCCAGGCTTATGAATCATTCCCGGCAACACTTTTCATGAGTACCTATCATGGTATGGGCAAAATAGGTAGTACGGATATTGCTGATTTTTATACTTCTTATAATTCTAGTAAAGCATGGAATGATGTTGAATATATAAACATTAAACCGACTGATTCGGCTCCTGCTGCTACAGCTATGGGTACAGGTGAAAAAACATATGACGGTTCAATTAATATATCAACTGCAAGAAAGCCTCTTAAAACATTGGTAGAAGTAGCTAAAGAAAAAGGAAAATCAGTAGGTGTCATCTCTTCCGTACAGTTCTCACATGCTACTCCTGCAGCTTTTGGAGCAGCGCATAACGAAAACCGCAACAACTATGCAGAAATAGCCAATGAGATGTTAAGTGGAAGTATGGATGTAATAATGGGAGCCGGACATCCGGATTATGATGATAACGGAAGAGTTCGTACAACAAAAGAATATAATTATGTGGGAGGTGAAGCTACATGGAATTCTCTTAAATCCGGTTCATTAAATAAGTGGACTTTTACAGATGAGAAAGATAGGCTTATAGCTATTGCCAACGGTGAAAATATTCCGGAAAAACTTGTTTTTGTTCCTAAGGTAGCCACTACATTACAACAGGCTCGTGAAGGAGATGGTCAGATGGTTAATACTTCAACTTACAATACAAATGTCCCTACATTGGCAGACATGACTAAAGCATCCTTGAACGTGTTGGGTAAGAATCAGGACGGATTCTTCATTATGATCGAAGGCGGAGCAGTTGATTGGACAGGTCATGCCAACCAGAAAGGACGCCTCATTGAAGAACAGGATGATTTTAATAAGTCGGTTGATGCAGTTATCAATTGGATAGAAGAAAACAGTAATTGGGATGAGACATTATTAATTGTTACAGGAGATCATGAAACGGGTTATCTGGCAGGAGAGACAGAGCAGAGTTTGGATAAGGCTGTAATTAAAGATAATGGAGTAGGAAACATACCCGGAATGAAATATTACTCCGGTGGACATACCAACCAGCTGATTCCTTTCTTTGCTAATGGAGCGGGAGCTAATATATTAGTTGATATTATGGCTGGTAATCATGATTTAAAACGAGGATATTATGTTGAAAATACAGATGCTGCTATCCTGGCAAAATCCATCTGGGGAGAACTCGAAGATAAAGACCCGTCGTCTATTGATATTCCTGAATTATACAAGAATAATCAGCTTAGGGCTATTGCGTCCAATGGATCTATTTCGGTTTTTGCTCCCGGAATGACGGGGAATGTAACAATCCGGTTAGTAAATATAGATGGACAGGTAATTTATACGCAAGATTGTAAATTAGAGGAATCTACTATAAACATGCCGCTTCCGTTTATTAATAATGGAGTAATCTTTGTTTTGTTAACGCAAGGTAATACCAATCTATCAGCGAAGTGTTTCGTTAGATGATGTACTATTTTATGTATGATTTATATATTTTGGTATATTTTCTATTATTTGTATGAATATTAAAAGTCATTAAAGCATACTTATTATCCCGGGTTAAGCCTGGGATTTACTTTGAAGGCTATATGTGTAGAATAGATTACAAATTGAATTCATATAAATGAGTAGTTTTTAGATATTCTCTTATTTTTACGATATTTATATAAAATAGTTTTTGAT